>Ga0209780_1005234_pt1 | contig 10193 bp, 6 predicted proteins | sample WorMetexBAHAMAS2_FD_187384 | JGI IMG/M metagenome (GOLD analysis project Ga0209780, IMG submission 187384) | Marine gutless worms symbiont microbial communities from Max Planck institute for Marine Microbiology, Germany - Inanidrilus exumae... | ecosystem: Host-associated > Annelida > Digestive... | reverse complement strand
TATTTGGAGATTTGGTCTTTACAGGATTTACGATCATTTTATTAATTCAACATTCACACATATTTGTCGGCGAAACGTCCAAAGGGTTGTCGTCGAAACGTCCGACCCGTGTCGGCGAAACGTCTGTCGATCACTGGTTTGTCGTCGAAACGTCTGTACTCCGCAGGGAACCATATACATTCTTTCATTTCACGGAAAACTGTTACTAACTACTAACAGCTGAAATTACCACACATTTACGTAAAGCATAATAGTCAAAATAGTCAAAATAAACCATATCACCTTAGCCTACGTTACGTTAGCTGAAGTCTAGTCTAGTAGCTGTGACTTACTCATGTTCTCGTTGCTGTATAGTGCTTACCTTTCCTGGTCATGTTATGCTGCAAAAATCAATCAATCAATCAATTAACTAAGACAAGATTAAGGCGCTGTAAATGAGACAAAACATTGAAACAAGGGCGCCGAACAGGAGAATAAAAACACAAGAACACAAAAGATTAAAATGCTCGTGATAAAAATATTTCAAATTCTTTGAGAAGACGTCCATGAAGGAGATGTGTCTTACACCTGTATGTGCGGTGGAAGGTTGTTCCAAGCTGCGACGGAGAACGCGCGATCGCCGAGTGTCGAGTGAGTACGCGGCACGGCGATGGACAGCAACTATGCCGACCTCAGACAAGCAGCTCTGTTGCTGGCGATGGAAGTCGGGACGACGAGTTCGGCGAGATAAGATGATGCTTCTCCATAGGGACATAGGGACAGCGGTGGACTAGCGTGCAGAGCTTGTACTGCACACGCTGTCTGATGGGCAACCAGTGACGATCCCTTAGCAAGAGTGTGACATGACAGCGACTTGATGAGTTGGAAACGAGTCACACTGTAGCGTTGAGCACTGACTGCAGACGTTGAAGATCACGGGCTGGAAGACCCGCGAACACGACGTTACAGTAGTCCAACCGGCTGTGCACAAGACTGGTTACAAGTGTGTCGAGTGCATGCGACGGCAGAGACCGGTTGATGGATCGTACCTGTCGCAGTGCACTGAAACACGATGACAGGACATGATTGATGTGAGTCGTCATCGTCATGTCAACGTCGATGTAGACACCGAAACATAACGGTATAACGGTAACAAGCCTCAGCTGTTGTAGACGAACCCGCGCGACGCGTTACGTCATGCCAATCGTGTCGTTTGCGGCGCTTATATGTGAAACAAGAAGCTCAGCTACCGCAGAGGGACCGCGCGACGCGTTATGCTAGCAAATTCGTGCTATGTTTCACGAACTATGGAAGTTATAAAAATTTCAAACAGCAAAAGTGACCTTAAATGTTATTTCGATGTCAATGGCCATGGCAATGGTGCCATTTGATAGGCCACATACGATTTCTTATTAGACTTTTATTGCGACTACGTTTCTATCTTGCACCGTTTTCGAGATATTATTAATTATTTCCCCAAATTTAAAGAGGTTACGTGACTCTGAACACATACTTTTATGCATGCACTTGTATATATATCAGCCAGTACACGGATTTGAAGTCTCTAGCTTCACTAGTTACTAAGATATGATTGGGGCAAAAATTAAAAAACGGGTGACATGACTTAGGCTGAAACAACTCTGAAACTGTTTCAGTGTTTTGTTTCTGTTTTGTGTCACATGTACGCGCGTATAAAATAAAACTGAAATAAAACTGTTTCATTTTAGTTTTATTTCAGTTTTATTTCAGGTGTAAGAGCCGCAGTAGTCAAAGTGATAAACTGTTGACGGTCATCGGTCGAATCAGTTGACAACATTTCCGATAATCGACGTTTTATGGCCAAAAATCAGAAAAATCGACTAAGTTTAGAGTTTGGGACAAAGTCAGTGGTGTCAGTGCAGTGGTGTGTAATCAATAATCAATAGTTGTATACGCATAGTGCTTTCTTTGCGATAGCACAGCATTTTGTCACGTTTTTAAAAAATAAAACATGTTGAAAGTTGTTCAAACAAAATGGGCGATCTGTTCGTTCAGCTGTGAGTGTAATTCCACTTTTCGTCATTATGTCGTAATTTTAAGTCACAGATTCAAAGACGACAGAAAACGACAACAAATAGCCGTCCTAACCGTTGTCAATGGTCGTTGAGCAAAGACAGCCACTGTGGTCTGTAGAAGTGGGCCGCGGAAAGGCGAGGATATGACAAACTTTATTACGTTTACGCAAGTTCGCCGCAGGGGCATAACGGACATGAATAGATGAATAGACCTGAGCTATGGGCCACGCTGAGACGCCTAAACTTCGCAAGTACGACAATTACCAACGAGAGCTCAGTCGAGGCAGCGAGTTGTGTGCGCTTTCATGTTCGTACCGATGTATTCATTGTACAGTATGCCGCACACAAGATATGTTTTGTTTTTAGTTTTTCCTTATTTTCCGTTATTGATTCCGTGCGCTAGATTATGCTGGCCCTCTAGTCAGCTTTTGAGCGCACGTAAATTTATCATATCGTATCGTATCGTTGCCTCTAAGGACTTATCCAAATGTAAATCCACAGACGCAATAGGGCCCGTCAGATATAATAAGAATATCTCTATGCTATTTTTGTTTCCGGTGACAAGTGCTTTGTTTTGTTCACGGGTGTAATCATGACATTTCGCGAGAAAGTTGCAAATGCTATAGGTTTCCCGCAAATAAAAGGACAAAGTGGGATGAGTTGTCGAGGTAGTATTTATGCGTGTTATTTTGTAAGTTAATTTTCGCGATTCGAACATGTACTGTAGGCCTATTGCAGTGGCCTGTGCATGTACATTAGCGCAGACTGTGATATGCTCGTCAAAACGCAGGATAACTGTTTACATTTTGTTTGAAATGCTATTTTCCGTGTGCCAGACGGATATTTATTTATGCATTATTTTCCATCAGTAACGACAGGGCTGGTGCAATTATTAGTAAACTTTTTTCATATAGTCGGCTAGAGTGTAGATTACTGACGGAACCTTGTCACCGGAAGTTTATAAAACATCGAGTAAAACGGGATCTGGGATAAGGATTCTTTATCTGATGACGGGCCGTATAACTACGTGTCCGGAATCGACTGTGCCCTAAATGTCACACTATAGTGTGTCCAGCAGTACGCACGATTTAAGCATCTTCACACTCCGTAATGTCAAAAAATTGATTGAACACCGCCATGTTGGTGGTAATCGCCGCTAGTCATGTTGGTTTTTTAACACTACTTCAAGTGCACAGAGACTCATATTTCTCTGTAGTCATTCATGTTCACTAAGTCTGCCCACTGACGCTATTATGTGAAAACATGACGTCATCCACAAAAATCCGATAGCAGGTATAAACGTTACAAAGGTTTTAAACAGCAAAAGTGACATTCAAGGTCACTCGGTAGCACAATGTCGTGCGGTCTAGATGCTTTGAATTTTTCGTTTACGTTGCATGCGAATTGTTGACACAGCTATAAGATAACGTTAACTAAGTAGATTTAGTGTTTTCTTTAGTGTTTTCTTGTCGTTCCATTACTGTCGATTTCTTAAACGAAGTGATTCATTCTCGTCAAACCGATGCGTTTATTAAGAAGACTTATAAAGCTCTAGCCTAAGCGTATCCGCCTATTTCATCAAACACGAACACATCTTTTCTGTGGTCATTTTCCAAGAAAAGGACTTGGGCGAACCGCTGTTTTATCTTGCTTTTTTTTCATCCACATTTTCGGAAATGTCGAAAACCTTTGAAGATAAATGGCAAATGATAAATAACCGTCTTAGGGCGAGTAATCATACCATCTTGGTATGTAATTAGCCACCCAGGCCAACTCAGCCTCCTACGCTTTTAGGCCGGATGCTCTTCCAACGAACACTGTCAGTTGAAGAGAACACGAAACACTGACCGCAGCAGCTCAGCGATGAAAGCACCCTGCAGCCGCCTCATCCTTTCAAGTTGAAGTCAGGACATTGCATAGCACCTTTTCGTGAGAACTCACCTTTAAAGCGCTCAGAATGGCACATGTTAACGAGGGATCACTCAGTTTTGCCTGCCACCCACACCTTTATCCACGAATGGAATGAACCTTCCTGCCTTCACCTCCCAGCCGCAGCGCATCACCGCACTTTGGCCGGTACGTATTTCCCGTCCCACAAAGCGTATGACGCTGAGTTGGCCTGCGTGGCTAGTTACATACCAAGATGGTATGTTCGCCATAAGACGGTCACCCATTCCAGTACCAACCGACCGATAGTGCGGCGGCGGGGATCGAACTCCAGACCATTGAGTCGCAAGTCCGACGCACTAGACCAACAAGCCACCTTTCTTATTCCACTAACTTCATCCTCGGAAAGGAACGTCCATCTACGTATGATCGCCAGCTCTCAGACGGTTTCCGGAGTTAATAATCAATTACAGATATATATTGCAAAGGATGCCAATAAAGAATATTTGTACTTTACAACGTACATCAACAAGTCGCGAAGGGAACCTCGGAGTCCCTCTACGCTATCAAGCGATGAAAAGGTTTCAAGAAATAGGCTACACTACAGTAGTGTTGTATCAGTGATCGAAATAGTAGCAATTTCTACACTCTGGCGAGTAACAAGTAACGCGTGGGAATGTAGATCAACGTTGGACAATGTAACATATTAATAATATAATTAAATATCGGGAAAATCCGCCGTCAGTGTTGCCGACGACGAGCACGTGTTAGGGTGAAGTTAGGACATTAGCCCACCGGACAGAAGCCCCCCGGACAAAGGCCTCTCAGGACAAAAGCCCACGCCTAATGGTGGCGGGTATGCGTGTACCGCGAATTTGTATTAACGTGACATAAGTAATTTACTTCAAGGTCCACGCTAGTCATATGATCGTTGACAGAATTCAGACTTTTATAGGATGATTAAAGAACCAAGTATGTTATATTGTCTGCGGTCGAGAGGGGCTTCTGTCCCGGGGGCTTTTGTCCGGGGGAGATTGTCCGGACACCTCCATGCATTTTTGTACGCCTACTGCTTCGGCTTAAAAATGAATGCGTGTACCATACAGCCAACAGACGTCGCTCTGAGTCACTCATGCATGACGTTATGGTATGTCACGTCGTACGATGGGAAAGGCGTCTTGCAGGCTAGATGTCTAGACCACCGTGATGTATGTAGCTGTGTTAACAAAGCACGTGCAGAAAGCACGTAAACAGTTATTATTTGTCCACAATTCATCGTAGTCTGTACTGAAGTTGGTGCACGTCATACCGGCGTGCAGTTCGAGTCTGCGGTGGTTCTGACAGAATAAGTTCACTGGATCCTGGACAACCATGCTGCTGTTAACTTATACTTTTACTTGCTGCCTCGTCATAACAGGTAAGATTTATGTTAAATGATATCCATGCCATTGAAACTTAATGCATTTAATATAGTTTACAGCTATGGACATTCGCTTAATTAAGCAATCCATATGCATATCATTTGCATCGGACGGGTTCCACAACCCGACTAACTGAGTCTCTACAGTTTTTGCAGGAGGAAACAGACGGGCTGAGATCGACTGACATACTGACATCGCATATTACGTTCTGTCAAATTCGTTGTCCGGCGTCGTCAGTCAGTATTCGGATACATAGGCTAGCTCACTACACGAATGGAGTTCCCGCTCATGACACCCTTCGATGTCAAGTTGGACTTTCATTCGGTCGCTCGCTGGGTCGTGAATAGAGACGTGGTCCAGGCCGCCCATAGTCCGCTGGGTCGACCAATTCCGGCGTGGTACCACCACCATTCCAGTTAACCGATGGCGTCAAGAATATCCCATGGCCATGGAAGAGCGACACTGCGGCCTACGGGATCACGACGACAACGACGACGAAATTCGGAGAGCGTGTTTTCTGCTTCTATGGTCCAGCAGCCTAGAACTGTCTGGTGCCCTATCTACGTGATGTCACTGACACTTAATACGTTTGAGAACGGCTCAAAGGTCTACTTTTCGAATGCACATATCAGCGACTATTGAGCAGCTTTCCTCGACGTTGCGCACGTCAGAGCGGCAAAGTTGTTAGTCCTTGGCCTTGGTGTGTCCTGAAGGACAAACTAACAGTCCTTGGCCTTGATGTCATAATGTGAAGTGTTCGTAAACGTACGTGTTTTCTCTTTAAATGTTTTCTCTTAAACTTGGAATGCAGCATGAAATATAGGCTATGTTATGGAATTGCATGCTTACTTTCAATGAAAAGTCCTTGGCCTTCACTTCGGTTACCAGATCAAGTCCATGGCATTGGTGTTGGTGCCTCAGGCTTTAGCCTTGGTAACTCAGTGCTTGTTAACGCCTCTGCAGAGTGGTGCCCCACAATTACATTTTCAACGTAAACTGGCAATGCAGATGACTTACAGAAACATCTCAATAAGGTAACTGTTGACTGGCAGTGATCTCGGAAAGTCGGTATGAAAACAGTACTTTCAATCAATGTCCGTAGCTAATCACAGCAAACCGTCGTGTATTTACTGTCGAATATTTAAACTTTGACTTCGCATATCGTGCAGTAATTTGTGACGCGAAACAACAGACTACATAGACTGTCAATGACTTCAATAGAAAGCAATATTCTTGTTTTGTTAAAAGTCAAAAAAGCCAGTAAGGCAGGAAGTAAATAATTTTATGTAAACAACTGAGTATTACAAACTGATATCACTTATCGCAAACAGAAGCTAATCGCTGCATGATGTCAAGAGAACAGCACATAACTAGACCACCCGCTGCAACTTGCAAGTTATCGCGCTCACGCGCTCTCATTCCCTTAAGCCACTTAAAAATTTAGGTTGAAACACATGCAGTGACACGCGACACGACACATAAGCTGGACTGCGACGTCTGCCTCAGCACGAATAGCCTATGCCGCCGCCACTGCTGCTCCTGCTGCCAGCTTACCATCCAGTGCAACAAATCACGTGACCCTACCCTGTATACTTACTGCTGGCCCAGAGTTACAGCGTCTGACAAATCAATAGGAGATGGTAGAAAGCATTATATTTTTCTGTATAAACAGGCTATGTAGCTACGGTGTTCAGCGATGTAGCGGAGGTGTCCAAGTGTTACACGGTGGGCAGTGAGCAATGTTGTTTCTACACGAGTGGTTCGTTGATGAGTTGGAATGAAGCGAGAGAGTACAGCGAGACAAAGAACTCAACGCTGCCGATCATCACTGATGAAAGCATCGACAAAGCATTTGAGCAGTTCGTAGCCAACGACTCGTCCAACGTGATACAGAACAATTCTGTCTGGCTGGGTGCATACGCTCGCCCTGTCAACGAATCTGACAGTTGGCGCTGGATCAATGGACAGCCGTCAGGTACGGATGACATACGATTGTAAACTCCTCTGCCCTTCAATGTAGTGTTTAAAGTGGGAAGTTGAAGAAGAAGAAGTTGAAGACAGGACAATTGTGTAACGAGGTTTCGTGAGAAATCACCTCTAAAGCGCTCAGAATGGCACGTGTTAAAAAGGGATACACAAATTGAACTTTACTTGCCACCCAAACGTTTATCCATGGATGGAATGAATCATCCTGCCTCTCTCCAACCGCAGTGCATCACCACACTTCGGCCGGTACTCATTTCCCATCACACAGAGGGTAGGAGGCTGAGTTGGCCTGGGTGGCTGGTTACATGGAGACAGGAGACAGGAGCTTTTCGGTGGCGGGCCCGAAAGTATGGAACAGTCTTCCCGCCACACTGCGACAACCAGACGTCGAACTCGGACAGTTCAATCGTCTTTTAAAGACATTTTTGTTTGGCGAGGCTGCAGCGCACTAGTGACTCTTTTTGCTTTTAATGCGCTGTGTATAAATTGACTTACTCACTCACTCACTCACATGCCAAGATGGTATACCCGCCCGAAGCCGGTCACCCATTCCAAATCGAATACCAGTCGACCGATAGTGCGGCGGCCGGGGATCAAACTTACGGCCATTGAGTCGCAAGTCCGACGCCCTAACCACTAGACTAAGGAATCTGTGGGACCGTAGGTGCAGGCAATGTATACTTCGTGTAGACAGTTCAGTTGATGATCATCAGTTCTTGCGAGAGACGCACACTAGGCCTACACTAGGCTTATACCTGTCGACAGAAAAAATGGTGCCAACCTATGATACAAGAACATTATGGGCCGTCGAGCGTTTGGATAATTAAGCTGCAGTGCGATTCCTGCGTCGACTTCAAAGCAGTGCATTTGATTGCTGTTGTGCCACTTTTATTCTTCTGCCGGATTATTTCCGCGTTTTTATATGGTAATAAGGTAATTGTTGTTCAATGGGAGTTCCAATAAAAAGACCCATACGATTTATTTTACAGAAAATATACAAAGAGTTCAAGTTTTTCGAATTAGTCCCGGCAAATTTCTTAATTCGAAATTACATCAAGTTGATAAGCACAGAGAAAACTAGAATTAAGAACCATTGTACGTGAAATTCTGAAGCTCATTGAAGACTATTTAATTTAATATTTAGCAACATAGCTCAAAGAACTGGCAAAGAACGAATTGGTCTGAGGAGCCGTCTGGCTAAATTTAACCCAATGGACTACGTTTGGAGCTTGTCATTTTATTGAGATGCCAGAAGCTGGATCAATAACCGTCAGCAATCGAAAACAACTCGAACACTGTAGAAGATAAGATGACCTCTCGCAAGCAAGTGGCAAAACCTCCTTAAAACATAATGATTATATTGGCGAGATGACCAATCTGGGGGTGGGGGTGGTTTAAAAGTCCTAGCTGTTGCAGAAATACTCACGAATAACTGCAGGAAATCTTACTCTCTAGGAGATACTGACCGTGTTTGTTCTATTCGTGCTTAGTTTAGTGATGTTTGTCGCTTCTACTTGAACGCATTGGAGTGTATTATTGCCTCTGGCTGCGTGTAGCATATAGCGAATATGCAACGGTCTGACGCCCGTCCGTCTGTCCGTCTCTTTGATTCGTGACTGCGAAAAACTCCACGCACGGAAAACCGGCTGTCTGTCTGTCGCGCGCGGTTAATGTTTCGCGACAGCATTCAGAAGCAGCGGACGCGGGGAAGTGACGCAGGGAAAACCCAGCGTTGCTAGCATAGCTAGCGCGGCCGGGCATTGCAGCAAGGAATACCGGCGTGACTTACATACGCAGCCAGCGGCAATGTTGCGTCTGTCTCAAGACCGACAGAGACTTGTTATGATTGCACTTAGCTCTTACGTCATCGAACTTTTCCCGCCAAACAGACAACAACTACAACAGCTGGTACGCAGCTATTAATGTTGACAACGGACTACCTGTTCTTCGTGGAGACTGCTGGACGAACACAAAGCATTACATTTGTCAGTACGACCGTAAGTAGCATACTTATCATCATCATCATCATCATCATCATCATCATCATCATTCTTTAATAGTAAACTGGCATACCGCAGTATACCAACATAAGAATAAACATAAGAGCATAGACTATGTATACAAGTCAAAAGTACAAGTTCAGTAACAGTCTTTATACAGCGCTCGTGTAATGAAGTTTTTATTACTCAGGTGACTGGTTTGTGTCGGCAGCTGTCTATCGTGGTTGCGTCGTCTCAAGTGGTAATGCTGCGATGCTATGGACTGTGGAGGGAGGAGTGTATGCAGTGTGTGGGTTGAATTGTTCAAAATCTGGCAGAAGAGCTGGTCGTCAGACTCATTTAGCAGCTCCTCAAAGTCAGGCAGATCAGACGAACAGTAGACGCAACGTTTACAGCGTCGCAGGAACGCGTCGACTCGTTTGAGGTCCGTCGCCGTGACGAAGCCTCTCCACGCGGGCGAGGCGTACATCAGCCTCGACACCACTACTGCTCTGAAGACAGTCTGCAGGCCGGCGTCGTTCATACCGTGGTGCCGTAGGACACGCAGGGCATACAGCGACTGCGCGCTGTCACTGATGACGCGGCGGATGTGGTCAGACGCAGACAAGTTACTGCTGAGGGTGAAGGCCCATTCACACCGAGCGCGTCTACGTCCGTCGCGCGACGGTCGCGCGACGCGCGTCGCGCGCGTCGACGTCCGTAGACGCGCGTCTACGGACGTAGACGCGCGTCAACGCGCGTCTACGCGGGTCTACCGACGTAGACGCGCGTCTACGGACGTAGACATGCTTGATTTGGCCACGCCTTCCACTTGGCATGAATAGTCTTCTTTCCTGAGCCTGGTGTATCTGTCACGCAGATTCTTC
>Ga0209780_1005233_pt1 | contig 10194 bp, 7 predicted proteins | sample WorMetexBAHAMAS2_FD_187384 | JGI IMG/M metagenome (GOLD analysis project Ga0209780, IMG submission 187384) | Marine gutless worms symbiont microbial communities from Max Planck institute for Marine Microbiology, Germany - Inanidrilus exumae... | ecosystem: Host-associated > Annelida > Digestive... | reverse complement strand
TACTGGAAATCCCCTGGGGGCCCGATTTACAGAAAAAAATCTTAGGAAAAACTTATGCTGAACTTAGGATTTTTTGTAAGTTTATTTTAAGTTTGACCTAAGATTTTCACAGATTTTTTACACGTAATTTACTTTAGCAATCTTAAGACTTGCTAAGTTCTTCCTATGCAGACAATTCTGTCAAAAAATATTAAGTTATTTTTGAGAAATTGTATTTTTCTTATTAAGTTGATCTTAAATTTTGCATAAGTTCATCCTAAGTTTTATAATGTGCGTTTTCAGGAAACGGATTCATTCCGTCAATGGATAGATTTTACGTCCGGTAACGATAGCTGAAACGGAAATAATGAAAAACTGAAACTGAAAAAATATTCACAACTGAAATCACACTGATAAAAACCCGTACCACTTAACCCCAAAAGTTCTGTTGTGGAACAAGTGGGGGAAGTAAATTGAGGGCAACTGGCTAAGCCAGGTTCCCCCAGAAAATGTCTTAGAAGCAGAGATAGTGTTGGCGATAATGAGACTGAGGGCAAGAAAAAACAACGGGTCTAATAAATTGCAAAAAATGAGGATGAAATCTTTTCCAAGCTACAGAGATTGTTAAGGTGGTTATGAGCTGTCTATCAGTCTGTAACCAGCAGTCAGACTCCAGCTGACACTGGTATTTGGTTATATGACGTGGCTGTTTTCTTGCATTCATTGCGCCTACCTGTGCGTAGATTGTCACGACCAAGTTGACTTGAGCAGTTGGTGAAGTATGGGCTGGTTTTGTTTGTTTACTTGCTGACGGCTATTAACATGCAGGTGGCGCGGTGGCGCAATGGGTAGGGCGTTGGACTTGCGATCAACAGGTCATGGGTTCAAATCCTACTCGGGGCAAAAGCTGCGTAACAACCTTGGGCAAGTTTTTCATACCTATGTGCCTCTGTCACCAAGCAGTATAACTTGGTACCGGCCAAGGGGCAGTGATGCTGTACAGCTGGGAAGGTAACTTCAGGCCTGGCGGAAAGTAATGGCAGCCTACCGCCGGGTGGATGACTTACTTGCGGGCTGACTGCCTGTACACCGGGATCAGCGACTTTTCAAATGAAGCAGCACATTACCGTTATGCCAGTCTGCCACTGGAGTGCAGTGTGAACAGAAAGTCAACAAGTCTAGATGATTGATGTTGTGAACACATTGTGTATTGGCTGCAGTGCAAACGCGGACGTGCAGAAGAATGCGCTGGCCCTTATCAATGCCATGTTTCAACGTGCCGATCTCGACCGACGAAAGGTAACACTTCAGCTTTGTTTGTGGCAGGTTGACATCACATGACTCAGTGATAATTACTTTGCTCGCGGGAGCAGTGGCGATGTATTGTAATGAGTGAGTCTGTTTGTCTGTGTGTGTGTGTGTCTGTCTGTCTGTTTGTCTGTCTGTCTGTCCGCAAGCATATCTCCCAAACCACATGCGTGATCTATGCCAAATTTTTTTGTGCATGTTGGCTATCGCTATGGCTTTGTGCATCTCCAGAGGGATGACGAAATCCAAAGGTGAAGGGGCAATTTTAGGGTTTTTTTCTTTCCCATTGACAATGCATTGTACAGCATACTAGTAGTAGTAAAATAGTGATTGTAGGAATGCTCAACTGAAGCTGTTTTGTGAACTTTAAGCCATGTTTGAACTGTTTACCGTTTTTGTGTATTTAATGAAAATTGATGATGTTATTGAGCTACTAATATTTAACACTGACTAGTAAACAGGCATATTTTGTGTTGGCAGAAAATGGCAGACAGTCTGCAGTCGAGAAGTATTCGTACAATTATCCTTCAGGTTGTGTCTTATCACGTAACTTCTTCTTAGTCTTTACCTAGCACCATTGGTCTGAGTAGAGAAATGAATCAGACACGAGTTGTGTCCACGCAAACACTTTTGAACTACGTGAACTTTGACCTAGATATTTGGCTTGTTGATTTACGGTCACCTTGACAGTATTTAGGTCAAGTTTAAACGCCAAGGTCATGGCTTAAAGCTCATGTTACGGGATGCAAAACATTCAACGTTGCTAAAATGGTCACTGTGACCTCAAATGAAGCTTTCCAGTTTTGATAGGTATTCAGACAGGAAAGTGAGTTTTTGTCTGTCTTAAGAATGAAGTGCATATTCTTTTCTGTTGAAAATCAGCAACTTTGAACTTTGTCAAGGTGTCTATCCTTGCCAGTACGAACACAATGCTTTGGCAGAGAACAACTTTGTTGCTCACGACTAATGCATTACTGCTAAGCCATACTGCAATTGACGGCAAATTCCCCATAGCAGAAATTTCATGGTTTCATGGGAGAATTATTACCACGGATCGGCAAATTCAAATTGCTCGAACAGTCGTCTTTAATCAGAGTTATCTGAAGTAATTCCACTGACTGTCTATCTAGGCTGTTGTATTGATGCCTACTGTAATTCGGAATGATGTGTAAGAAAAAACGATCTGTGTGACTCACTTGAATCAGGAGTAAGTGATGATGTTTCATTTTATAACGTTGCGTGTTATCTGGAATGTATCTTTTGAGTTGGATAATATTGACATATGGTGAAAATGGCGCCACTGCAATTGGCCCTCACCCAGCAGCCCACTGTAGATGTGCTGCTACATATTTCTTGTTCTACCAAGGGTAGGGGCTGAGTTGACCTCAGGTTACAGTAGATTAACAGCTTGTTCGAGATAGCTTGCAGTGACATGAGTAAGAAACAGATCTGTCACCGCATGAGTCAGATATACCATTGCTGGACTGCTATGCTGACTGTGCAATTGGTTTTGAGTCTCCCTCTGGGCTGCTATCAACAGTTGTAATCTACTATTATGCCACGTCCCAGCCTTGCTACATGCAGAATAGAAAACTTGGTCATGTTCGTGAGCCTTGCAAAAACCGCTGAACCGATCAAGGTGCCGTTTGGAGGGCTGAGTTGGGTGGGCCCAAGGAACCATGTATTATACGGAGTCAAGGTAGGACAAATCCATTTGCTGCTGCGAGGGGTGACAAGATGGAGCTGGGGCCTTCTTTCAAAATTCTTTGACCACTTAAAAAGTAAAATAAGTGTATAGCAGTTCGCAGAAACTCTGCCACACTGCTACAGGAAACTCACATGCCATATATGGGATCACACAGTGTTACCTGCCACCAGACAGAGGTGTGAATCTCGACTTTACCCCCAGCCGAAGCAGGTACTTGATTTAGCGATCCCGTAGGGATGCAAGGCTGAGTTGAGGAATTCAGTCATGAGCTGTGACTTATCACGTCAGGCACGTCGTTACTGCTGGATGACGACGACGTGCTGTCGTGTGTTCAGGGCATCATTCACAAAGGCAACGTGAGCTCAGATATGGCGCACCAGCTTTATGTACTTCAGTGTCAGCTCTTCGCTCTTCTGCACGAGAAACGTCAGACACCGGTGGATCCAGCTGACCAGGTCTGTGCCGGCCTCTACACTCAATGCATCCATACAGCACCTACTGTCAATCAGTCCCATACGCAATACGGACTCCGGGGCAGTAATGCGTTATGATTTAATGTGTTGATTTTAGTGCTATATAAATCGTTTGTTTGTGTGTTTACTTAACTTCCTTCCTCCCTCCCTTTCTTCCATTTTTACTTTCTTCTTTTCTCATGCCTTCTTTCTTACTTATTTGCTTCCTTACTTGTTTACTTCCTGACTTATCAATCTACTCCTTCCAGAATAGACCCGATCTGTTTCTAGGCTGGAGGTTGTAGGAGGCAACCAAACCTGGCTTTAGTTTTTTTGGTTTATTTTATTTTGTAGTATACTTTGTTATGGATGCATGTTTGCTTTTGTTGTGTTTGTTTCAGTTTTTCAGTACTAAGCCAAGAGATTGGATGTAAAGAACGTCTCCAAAATGACCTATTTTGTGTCGGTGGGATGTAAAACCTTAACTCAATCAATATACCTTCAATCATGCTTGTTAGACTGTTCCTTGTTGAGTACTTCAGTTGTACTTCAGTTGCGCTACTTTTTTTCGTGTATAGTCGAGATTTGTAATTGCCAAGGCAGGATAAGCAAAAGAGTGCAGAGGATTTATAGTTTATAGAAATTGTAACTGTTAAACAGTCAGCTTTTTCATTGTTTGCTTATATGTGTGTTTATCTCTATGTGTGTTCATGTCTCTATTTTACCATGTGCATTTTTTCTTTTTTTCTCGGGTGTCTGATATATTGTCTTCAGTTGGTTGCATGTACGTTTGTTACGTGCTCTAATAAAGATCAATCAATCAATCAATCATTTACAATTGAGCTGTCGCAGTATCCTGATGGATGTGGCACTAGTTGCTCACATTTGAACATCTTGATTACGGTACTTTGCTAAATCAAGTTTAACAGTGAGCAGATATTCAGGCTGTTTGTTAGTTTTCTCAGAAAATCTTTGCTTCAGCACAGGAAGAAACTGATAGCAAATAATGATACTTAACTGACTTTTTTGAACTCCAGTGTAGTAGGTGCAGCAAATAATTGCACCAGTTTACAGTGATACTAGTTTACAATAACAGACTGTTTCTTTCTTTCCTTTTTTCTTTTTTTCTTCTTGCGCGAAGATTTTGCCATCTGCACTGAGCCCTCCATTGGGCCCACTGCGCAACCTCGCAGCAGACTGTTATAATTCTTAAATTTATTTGGAAATTTGACCTTTTTATATATTTTTCCCTGACTGTTCAGTGTTCACTGGTGTTGAACAGAAATTGCAAATCAGCTGACAGTGAGTTATCATCATCATAAGTCTTGAAATCATTGACGAATGTTGATCATATTTTTGTTTATTGCTTTATAATGTGCATTTAAGATAATTGCTTTTTTGGTAAAGTGGCTAACGACTTCTCAGTCTGGATCTGTTATTTTCAGTATTATAAACAACTTATTCGTTGCTATAGTGACAGAAGAAAACTTAGTGGTGGTAGCAGTTATGTTTCGGCATTTACCGACTCATCTTGCGGCGCTGTGATTTTGTGCGGAATGTGGACACAGGCGGCGCACGCAAACATTCAAGATCTGAGGCAGATGGTGTTCGACATGGACTCGGAAGTGAAGGTCACCATCGACAAACACAGCAGCCAGGAGCAAGACTTCAAGAAACTCGGCTTTCAGGTTTTAGACATCGTGATAAACGTGATGTTTGCGCAGCTGTAATCATATCATATCATATCATATCATAGCTGCATTTATAGTGCTTCTATTACTAGGTAGAACATAGGTGCATTACAGAAGTCCCACTAGATAGATATACACACTAAAACACTAATAAAACAGTCCATAACAGTGGAAACAGTTCAGCAAAGACTAAAAGCAATTATAACCAATGAGATTTTAATATTTTTCGGAAATTGACTGGATCAGCCACAGTGCGGACGTTGTCTGGCAGTGCGTTCCAAGTGGCAGGACCTGCATGAGAGAAGGCACGCTCGCCGAACTTCGTGCGCAACCGTGGTAGAGCGTAGTCCATCAGTGAGGTGGAAGTTGACCAAAGCCCGGAACGAGATCTGGCGCTGTCGTTAAAACAACTTGTGAAGATTATGTAGCAGTTAATTCCAAGACTTAGTTTGATCACTGGCTTTGCTAACCAGCAGTAACCATGGTAACTGCCATGGTACTCATCTACCTGCTGAACTAAGACGTATTAGTTTTAGGCCACATCACATACATGCACACTGATGTAATGTGCAAAACTGGCTTTGAGATGCCATAAGGGGGCTGATTCATTTGGGCCCAAGGATCCATGTATTAGATCGGGTAGCAATCTTTTACAGGAGGGGGCACTTTTGGGGGTTGTCTGGCCAATTGAAAAGCATTGGGAGTCTCTGCTTCTCTCCTCTTGTTACGCTTCACCTTGTCTCTGGAATCAGCTCCATTTTTCTATTTGTCAAACTCATTCTGGTACCAGTTCTTTCATTTCCTACTCACCTATTCCTTTACCCATCATTTCTTCCTCTTTTGATTCACCATTCCGTACATCTATGACTCTTTCTCTCTTTCACTCCCGGCTTAAAACCTACCTCTTTCACAAATCCTAACCTCCCCCGGTAGTTTCACTTCTTCCTCCCGCACGTTAATCTACCATATCGTATCGTATCTGCTACTGTGTATGCAGCAAAAAGGGATCATTCATCGTCGATAATTGCACTCAATGAAAAGGGATCATTCAGTCCTCAATGACGGCCCGACATGCAATGCGGCCTTTTATCAAAATTCTTTGACCACATGTTTTTAATTTGATACGCAATGTATAGTTACTGACAGTGAGCATTGGTGGCTGGTTGTGTGGCACAGCGGTAGAACGTCGGTCTTTGGCTGGTGAACTCTCCCTGTCCTGCGCTCGACCTGTAGCTGACGGTTGACCATTTATGTAGGTATACCGTCTGCTATAGTTCAACCACCCAGGCCAACTCAGCCTTTCATCCCCTTAGGGCCGATAAATGAGTAGTAAGCTGCAATTTGATGTCTGCTACCTTAGTTAGGGGTGGCTCCATCTGGTGAATTCTTACAAAGGAAAGGCATGCATGGTGTATTTGCAGTACTACTGTGATCCATGCCTGAGTGCTTTGAGACTACACATAGTATACATGGCACTATATGAATACTCTTCCTTTCATTTCCTTTATCAGTTATGCACACTAAATGTCATGCGTATTAACGGACAACTATTTATTACCATGTTTGGCTTTTTGCTGACAATTGCATGGTGACAATGGTTGTTAATTATGAACCATTGGTTTGATGTTCTGGCTAGTGTTAATTCTGTGCTGAAATTTAATTTGCTGGTTCTACTTAAGGTTTATATTTTGCTGTTAGTTATTTTAAACGAGCCAGATGAACAGTTTTTGTTGACTCGATAAGTGCCAGTTTTCTTTCCAAAATGTGTAGTATTGATTCCATGTTTGAAATCCAGATCTGTTTTGTATAGTTTGGTGATCGTAGTGTACATTTTTATGTGCATTTATTTTATAAATATAGTAGAAATTGTGGGCGTTATTAAACAGAATGCTCAGAATCCGGTTGAAGATCTTCGTCGCACACCGGGCTCTCTTGCACTTAGCAACATGATGTATTTTGCCAAGAACTATAGCGAAAACTACACAAAGGTGAACAACATTGATTGACATATCTGTATGAACAGCAACAATCTATATATAATAAGATGACTGTCGCACTGACCACGGGGCGTGGCTTACGTGGACGGACGGACGGCAGGCTACGAGCGCAGCCACAGAAACGTACAGCGTCGAACTGTAAGTTGATAATACATGGATGCATGGCGTGGCACCGTGAGAATCTGTTTGTCTTGGCACAGCCCGTAGCTGTCTGCTTCACCTGGGTCAGCGCTACATGCAGCGTGACGCCCTCAGCGCGTATCTATATATTAAAATAGGACTGTCGCAATATGTGAGCACGGGCGTGGCTTGGATGGACGGACGGTCGCGCGCGACACGCACAGGCAAAGCGGCGAGCTGCGGCTCGGGCGGCGGCGGGGGCGTGGCTTACGAGGCGCGCGGGTACAAGCAAGGCTGGGCAGACGGAAGTGCTGGGAAGACGGGAAAGCCGACGGCCCAAATCGCTACGTGCGATTTTGGCTCGTGCTGTTAATAATGTCTAATAAGGAAAGGCAACCGGCCGGCCTGTAAAAATTGACTGCTGAGGTGCTGACATTGTCATCTCAGGTGATCTGCATATGTTCCATCTGATGCCACTGACACTCCGTCATCTCTTACTTCATTAAAATCCACAACGGTTTACCTTTCTGATGTCGGCTTACCCAAGTTGTCGTGGGAAAAGGCCATTAACAGGTGTTGTTGTTGTACGTGCATTTGTATCTCGCTGTAAGGTGCCAGTGGTGGAACTGTTTGGCTCCAGGAGGATGATGAGTGGGAAAACCCCGGGGAAATGGCATCACAGAGCTGATATGAAGGATGATGAAACCCGGGTACTGGCTTCATAGAACTAATATGAAGGATGCAGCCTCTTGTCCGTCCAGCTTCACTTGGTTAGTTAGCCTAGATGAGTATGAGTTTACCGCCTTTGCGCTTCGGAAATCATGAGCTTGTGGTTGATAGAAATATTTATGTTAATATTCTTCTTATTGTTACGATACGATACGGTAGATTAACGTGCGCTCAAAAGCTGACGAGATGGCCAGCTTAATCTAGCGCACGGCCCAGAAACGAAAAGTAAGGAAAAAAATAAAATCAAAAACCGAATAGCTCAGAAGAAACGGTGCAGGCAAAAGTCCACGGAGGCAGTCCGGGAGGAAGAAAAGGCAGTCCGGGAGGTCCACTTGGTGATTTTTATTTGTCCAACGTTTTGCTGGCGGTATATGCTGTGGCTCTGTTTCGTTCCTTCTGTCTCGTTGTCTGTCACAAGCTGGTATTGTACCAAAATGGCAGAGGGCTACAGAAGCAAAGATCATTGCCATTATGTTGGCCAGTGTGGCTCGCGATGGACTTCACATTTGCGTATTACTTTGATAGCACGTCGCTGTAAAATGGAACTGCTGAGTTTACAGTCTGAGACTGGAATTCGCTGCCTTGTCACGTTAGGGACATGCCTTCCTTGCTCGCCTTCCGCCGCGAACTCAAGACTGTACTGTTTAGGCTGTCGTACCCTGTCGATCGACAGCTTTAGCACTGTTTCGTGACACTGACATTGTAAGGTGGTCCTGCAGCGGTAATGTGACAATGCCACCTTAAACTAATTCATTGCTAATAATAATAATATTGCACCGTTGTCGAGATATTGCCTTCTATAGCTGCGAAATCGCTATATTTGGCTACCCCTCTTGCGTTTAAACCACCCGACGGAGGGGTTCCCCGGGGACGATCTTCGTAAAATTTTCCGTGGATGTCAATGGATGGCCAAGGTACCAAATGGCATAGAAACATTGCAGTAATTTTAACCCGCTGAGTAGGGTGCACGAACGTTACAGACGACAAACCGACGACAGACAGACGGACGGGCGATAGCATATAGCAAAGCAAACGTGAACGTAAGTTTACTTTCGCTAAAAATGGATGCAGTAGAAACGTTTGGCAACTTTGTTCAACAAATAGGTGACATGAACGTTCCATGTCAAATCCGAAGCGACGAAAACACCAAGTATTTAAAACAACACGTTCAGTAAAATTACCATCAATGCATTAGGAGCAGTAATGTCAAGAGAAAAATTCTTTCTAAAGTGTTAAGTGTATAACCTTTTTTGTTTTAGATGAATTAACGACCATCCCGTTTTCTGTGGACCACGACAGAAGTCGAGTGGATGCATTTTTGCAGTGTTACGACACTCAGATTATTAGAAACATAAAAAATAGTATCGTCAGCATATTTAGCATAACATGTACCAACATTTAAATCATTAATTGTCAGTTTAAAGTCATTTGGTCCAGACACAGTCCCTTGACATGTACTAACATTAACTGAAATTAATGTAAAAAAACTTAACAGTTTAAAACGACTTGTGAGGACGACAGTGGCTGTGACGCATAACTAAAACAGCAAAAGTGATATTACTTGTCAGCACATTGACTCTATGGCGATGTGCTGATAAGTAATATCACCTTTTTATTTTTGTTGTTTTAGTTGTGCGACATAGCCACTGTCGTCCTTACAAGCCGTTTTAAACTGTTAAGTTTTTTACATTAATATTTGCTGTTTTATTAATTTAGCAATCTAATTTATGCTAATGTGAACGGCATGCGGTTTTCTGCGCATGCACAAAATCACAAGAGCTTTGAATATGTGCCAAAATCTACAACCATAATTGTCAACAATGTCCGGAATTACGCATGAAGTGATTGATATTTTGAAGATTTAGCAGCATTTGTGGCGACTTCTAGCTACGTTTTCACTGCGTATGCGCATAAGCGTCTATTTAGGCGGTTCAGGTAAAAAAATCTCGCATCGGCGTTTGATTCCTTGACCCCAATTTCCTTGTAAATGGCGAAATTTCGGCGATTCGAGGGCGCTTTCAGTTGACTTTTAATCGAACTAGAAACACATTCTGTGGAACGTGATATCTGCCTCATAGCAACTGCACAACGACCAAATTGTTCCTATCACGGCTTGTACGGCAGTACAAGCTGTTGTAAAAGCGACTAGCCAAAGTAATGGGAAAGGCCAAAATTTGACCCCCTGGGGCTCCGAAACCCCTGAACAGATT
>Ga0209780_1005232_pt1 | contig 10196 bp, 5 predicted proteins | sample WorMetexBAHAMAS2_FD_187384 | JGI IMG/M metagenome (GOLD analysis project Ga0209780, IMG submission 187384) | Marine gutless worms symbiont microbial communities from Max Planck institute for Marine Microbiology, Germany - Inanidrilus exumae... | ecosystem: Host-associated > Annelida > Digestive... | reverse complement strand
GTAAGGGCTAGGGGGCTGAAATTTTAACACGTTGGAGTTATTCAAGGGGACTACGACCGCTGAGAATTTGAAAGGGATCGGTTGGGAAATAAATTAGTAGGGGAGGGCCAAATTTGTAGTACCAGGAAAACGTGATAACCAACTTTAAGCCTAAAACGCCATAGGAAAATGGCAAAGAATTTTTTCACAAAAGTGGACCTAACTCAAAAACTATAAGTGCTAGGGGGATGAAATTTATATGGGAGGTAGTCCTCATAGGGGACTATCTAAGTTTCCATTTTCGTAAGTTTATCTCCAAATTTAGGGGAGTTATAAGCGTTCAAATATTTGAGGCGAATTAGGGTTTTCCAGAGTTTGACAGCTTATATCTCGGGAATGGTTTAAGCTACGGCTCTGAAATTTGGTGGATAAAGAGACATCCATACATCCTACATTGTTTATGAGGGATGAATAAATATTCTATGGGGTTAGGGAGATATAAGGAGGTAAAGTCTAAGCCTAATTACTCAAAATTCATAAGGTAAATTTTCGTATAATGTTGTAGGAATGTTCCAAAAAGAATAGAGTTTCTTGAGGTAAAATCAGAATTTAGCTATCGAGTCGGAAACTAAAGTTATTAAATGATAAAGTTGGAAAATGCCGAAATTTACGATAATTTAGGGGGATGTATAGACAGAAAACGTTTCTGAGCGTATATAAAGCATGAATAAGGGTTTGGATTTAATTGATATTCTGAAAGTCGAAAGGTTCCCGAAGAATTTAGTTCAAACCGCATGTAAATCCGTTAAGGGAGTCCAGAGTTATCCTGGGTTATACTTTTCAAAGTGAAAAGGAACGGGATCGGAAACGTGGAACGCGCCATTGAAGCGCGTGGCGATATACGGGGCTGCGCAGGGGTAGAATTTAGTTCAGTACAATAAATAAGTAAAGTTGCCATAAGCGTAACGTTATAGAAGCCTTTAACATTATCGAAATACGAGACTATAGGAAGGGTATGGGGAATATTCGTGCTGGAACTTTAATGAAATTTACTAAACTTTTAATAGCTAATGTGAGTCCTGGCTTCCTACACTAATACCCACGCATCGCTAGCGCCGTGAGCTTAAAAACGGGAAAGCGACTACTCTTATTGTACCCTGCAGTAGAATTTGCAAGTTGTCGATGTTATTATTTATGTCAAGACTGTATTCGTTCTGCGTTACAGAAATGTTAAAGTGGGTAATGTACCTGACACTATTATCATAACAAATCAGTATTTCAATGTATGGCAATTTTGAAAACGCAGTACTCAACAGTTACGCACTATAACCAACTAGCAATACCGTCAGCATTATGCACGATGAATCAGCAGCGCATGCGCCTAGGTGTGACATCGTACAACACGGAAAGATAAGCCAAGACACAGGCCTGTTACGCCGCCCTTCGTCACGACTCACGAGTCGCATATGTAAACACGCTTTCACGGACTATTGCCCAGACCGTTTCTTGTGAGCTACTCGGTTTTTGTTTTTATTTTTCCTTATTTTTTCGTTTCTGTGCCGTTCGCTTGTCAGCTTTTGAGCGCACGTAAATATGCCGTATCGTTATAGCATCAATAACAAGGATTTCTGCACGTCGGCAACCAGACATGCAATTTCACTCTCTCCACGTCGTGGAAATTCTAACACTAACCTTTCTAACCATAACTGCAACAGTAAAATTAAAAAAAAACTAGCCGTTATTCGACTGATAAGTGCAGAACACCTTCACAACGATGCCGTGATCTGGCATATTACATCCATGGCAGCACCGAGCAGGCGCCGCCATTGTCAATCCACCTAGGCTATTAAATTGATAGGCCTGCACCTGCAGTCCTGTGCAAATTCTAGTGCCGTCTATCAAAAATTATCATACCGGTAATCGGTTCGTTATTTGTTGAAATTAATAATAGCAGGCTGAAAAGTGACTTATTTTAGAGTCTACACATTGTTTCAGATGCATCAAGAGTGGTCGTATATCGTTTCGCTGACTGATGCTTTAGGCTTGGCGCTCTCTTTGTAAACTCTATACCACCATTTTCGCATAACAGAGGATATTGAAGTACATCAGTACTGTAATGACAGTTGCGCATTTGCTATCACTCACTGTCTGTTGCGACGGACTTTATTACAACTTGCCTGGTTTGTACCCACGGCATTTACGTTTGTGTTTACCCCAGCACCCACCCCCAAGAGTGCCGTACCAGAGGTGAATTGGAAGCGCCATTACAACAACTGGGAGTTGAACCACTGACGTAGAATATTCTGTGTCAGTGGAGTTGAACTCATAACCTCCTGCAGTTTAACCTTATCATAAGATTTTTGTCTCCAGTAGCCTACTTGGTGTATCCCCGTAAAAGACAACAAACTCTATGAAAACTGAACCAGTAATTAAAGTGAAAAATAATGTTTTCATGTAGAATATAGGCCTACACACATGCAAAATGGCCAGTCGTAAAAGATAAACATATCAAACAAGGTGCCGTCCTGACGGGACGTAACACTACTGACCAGCCGCGTGCTGCCGCCTGGTGAGTTGCGTTGCATAATTGCGAGTGTTGCAGACGACAGACGACGACTACAGACGCCAGCGACCGTTACTAGTCTAGCCCCCTTCACTATGTGTAGGCGGGCCAGTAATTAAGTCAGTTACTTAAACTGCTTATATTTGAAGTGGACGTTAAATGCAAAATCGTAAAAAAACTATTAGCAATTAAATGAATATGTTCTTGGCTGCCACTTTGGTTGAATGGACGGAAAGGTATCAACCAAGAACACAGATATTTTTGCTATTTCGGCCGTTTGATTGTACATGTACATTGTACTTTTTCAAGTCTCAAAATTTATTTAAGCTGCTCGGATTATTTATGACGGAAAATCAGATGTCTCGATTACAAAAATTCTAGAACCTTTTCGGTTATTGAATAGCAAAATTACTGCATGCATCGATTTTCTTCAAGACCGATGCGATGGATGCGAGTAGGCTATACGCGTAGCAGCCATAATCGTAAGCAGCACAGTAGGCCTACTTCTGTTGCATCTCGACGGATTGCAGCATCAGACAGCAATGAACAACGTGTAACGGAACAGTCAAACTGCACGTGGTAGACTGGAAGATGGTTGACTAGACTACAAGACGATGCTGCTGCTGCTGCTAATGCTGATCGTTTTATCTCAGTATGACGTCACTTTCTGTAAGTTACTTTCAACGATCAAAATTAACTGCAAATTTTATGCTAGTATATATTGCTTCTAAAACGGATGAACTGGACTTTCGCGTTTATAGCCCGGAGTCCCGAAATGAGGCAGCTCTTACTCACATATAAGTATGTCTAAATTAATTGAAAATGAGTAATTAAAAGATGAGTAAACGTGGGCTAATGCGATTATTATTACAGAACTGAAATAAAGTAATCGGTGAAGCTTGGCTGTTAGAGCTATGACAAAGTTATCGACGTTTAGGCCTCATCATTTTAGCTTGAGTAGTCACATTATTTTTATGTCAGGGTTTCTTCATTTAGGGCTTACAGTGGTATAGGACGGGTAAGTTATTACTGGCCCGCCTAATGGGCCAGTATTGTTTTGCACGCTGGTGTTTGTTGTCTGTCGTCTGTCGGCGTCGTCTGTCGTTGTCTGTAACGCTGCCTGCGGGCGGGCCGGCCGCCGGCGCGTGGGCGATTGGGCGGCCGACACTGCACGGAGGGCTAGTACGGTTACGTCCCGTTAGGGCGACTTTAATGTAATATCTATGGTTCGCCTCGTCTGTACTCATCCCATTAGCACAGCTGGGATTCTGGTTTGCAGCGCCGAAGCCAAATGTGGGCTAGGTTGCTAGAGTCTGAGTTGGTTAGGAACTTGGGGTACTGGATGCATGAGCTGTGGAGAGGGATATTCGTCTCAGAGTGCAACAGAGATGTAAAAAAGGCGCTAAAAATAGTTAGGGACGTTTATCTCGAAAATATACGTCCTGGCGCATTTTTCGTACTGTTGGTCTGGTGTCGTATTTTTCGTTCCAGCATTTTCAGCGGAAGAGTTTTAAGTAGGCCTGCAAACGGTTATTACACAACTTCACATCTTTAAATATCAGGCCTAAATGTAGGAAAAATGTAATGGGTAGCGAAATTGTCAATATACACTACAGTTACTTTATACGTCTAGATAAGTAGATTTGTCTAGAGTTATTATTGTCTGATGTCAAAGCATAAAAAAGGACCTAAATAAAATATTCATGCATGTGCTACAAAGTTTTTACCGCAAAACGTTGAGTGTTTACGCCTTTTGAAAAATGAAGGCTGAACGATATTTCCAGTCAAACCTTTCTTCCGATGTCCGATGATCACGATTAGTTAAAAATACATAGTGACTTTAAAAGCTCGCAGAATGCAATAAAAATGCATGTTCGAGACGAACTTTTTCAACCTGTCTGATACCCACTCCTTTGCCACGATATATTCAACTTTTTTCACCATATACATAGAGAAACAGTAGACCTACAAAACAAAATAAACAAACAAAACAATGATCTCATCTCGTTGGAGTTTACGGCATCTATAGTCCTTATTGGTTTACGTCTCCCCAAACGTGAAATATTAGCTACCTTACTGCACACAGTTATGTGAAAAGGATGACGGGTTCTTTCTGTTTTGACGCGAGCAAGCACAAATCCGGTGCCAACTGACGAGGTCCTGCAAAGGTCCTGCTAGTTTCCCTTGAAAATGGTTAAAATTTAGATACGAAGTGGTGGATTTTAAGGCCATCTTAGTTTTGGACCTATTTGATAAATTTGGCATAGGGGTTAGCTTCACTAAGAACCCGTGAGTCAGGCTGTCACATGTTAGGGCTCGCACGCGTCCCGTTAGAGGTCCCACACACCAGCTCCCACCCGTCCGATCACAGACAGTCATTGAATTGCAGTTGCTCGAATTACGTGACTATTATGGCTTTGCCACCCGACAATGACGGCGAAGGCACTGTGTTTCAGGCTGCCCCGCTGTCCCGTTCGTTCGTTCGCCCGGTTAGATATTGTTACCACGATGTCGCATGAATGGCTTAAAAAAATTTTGATAAAAGTGACAGGAAATAATTTAGCATTTTCTACTGATGACCTGGTTAGATTCTGGAGGTCGAAGGTCAAAGGCCAAGGTCACAGCAGGCATAAATATAAGGTGGCGAAGACATCCACGTTGACGCAGGAGCGTGGAAGTCCATAATCAAGTTTGTTGGAACTTGGATATTTTATTTTATGTTTGTGTAATAAAACATCGCTTCATGTGTGATGTCACAAAGAGGCAATGCCATGAGAACGCGACTCGCTGCATGTTTCTTATTGCAGTGTGCATTTAATGTCTGTTTTTTTTGCGTAGCTGAAATCTCGGTAATTTTGAGATGTTATTGAGGGTAACTTCCTTCTGTAACCTCGCCCCATCGCGGCCTTCGGTCACTCAACCTCCCGCACGTCTGTTCTAGGTCTCTCACGCACTTTTCCCACTACTTTAACCACTGATTTGTGGGACAATATAGAGACAGGAAGCGGCCGCTTATGACATCTCCCCGTATACCCACTGGATCTGCGGATGAAAAGAAGGCGATATTGTTTTCGTTATCAATTTTATCGAAGGCCGGCGTTAGTTCAGCAGTTTGTCATTGTTGATTCAGTAAGTGAGCGGCGCCGTGGGCTCGTGAGGAGGGGTCACGGGGGTCTACCGGCGGTCACGTGATTCGATGTGACGTCACGACACCAACGTCACACCGTTCGATCAGATACGAAAGTGCACGGACGGCGGATTCATCTTCATCTTCATCCGCTTGCAGTGATTTGAAGATGCATAATGAAGCCTATAAAACGCTTGACTGATTGCGGTGATCTGACACAATTCATGCCCGCTATTTCGAAGGTCGGCTATTCCAACGGCCCAGTCCCTAACCCTAACCCTAAATCACAACCGTAATCATTTGGATCGTCAAAATGGCGGTCATTGGGAAATTCGGAATAGCGGGCGGTAAACATACAGCAGGCAAACTAAATGTTTTTCAAAGTGTAATCTTATTATGGGTAGACGTAGACTACACGCATTAATGAAACGAAAGTGAAACTAAAACGTGATGTGCGAAACTAAAACTAAAACTAAAAGTGACAAAATAAGAATAACTGCACAGAAACTGAAATTTAATAATAGAAACGAGATTACAACTGATAGACGCGAATATGTGAAACTTTAATAACTACTTCATGCGATGGACCGAGAGAGACAAACAGACACACTGATCACGATACTCCGCACCTCTCCGGAGGCGAAGTAACCAAATAGGTCTAACGAAGGTTGACAGACGGCAAAGGAGGCCACCAAGATGTAGATATAGGAAAGATAAGCACTTTATAAGTCGTGTTAGTTGGATATCGCTTTCTTATTATTATCGCTGGCACTAAGCTTTTCCTAAACTACTGATTCAATTTCATTGAAATGACGTGACATATCTTCACCAGCTTACTTCGCACAGTATATAAGATGCTATGCTCCACAACACGGAGGTCGTATCATGGCCATAGATTACTGTGATATTATTTTATCCTATGTATAGAAACAATGTAAAAATAGAATAAACGGCGGATAATACAAGACAATAAGGTTCAACTTAACGCACATACTCCAGGAGGCCTTGTGTAGGTGCAAGCGACGGGAATAACTAAATTGTTTGCACCGTCTTCAAGCTCTGGTTAGACGGTTAGTAGGCTTATGACCTTGAACATTCATTACGGTCATATAATTACAACGGAAAATAAGTCCACGAAACATAAAAGTCGAACTAATTGCCGCGTATTTTATCAAAACATTGCGGACCGCCGGCGGAGCGAATTTCGCCAAGATCCACACTTCGCTCATCAGATAACAGCGACACGTCTCTCGTTAAATGACTGTCGGACTTGCAGCGCCGAGATTTATCTAAACCATCTAAAGCAGTGACCGGCACGCTAGCGGTCCGACAGTCGGTCACTTCAACGTTTAGTTGGAAGCGATCGGATCGCAGTCTGGCGAGCGAGTTCAATAAACCTGTCACACACGACGACATTTGCTGTTGTCATTCGCTGAAACACAAAATGGAGCACACAGGGCCGATAATAAAAACGGAACAACGATTTCTACAGCATATTCCACACATTATATACGTCACTCACAACGTCTAGAAGGAGCATAAACGTTTCAAGTGTTATTACTGGGCTGGCCCGCATACATATAGTGTAGGGGGCAGTATTGTTTTGCTCGCCGGCGTCTGTCGGCGTCTGTGACACCAGCGCATATGCAATGTAACTCACCAGGGGCAGGACGCGACGGCGGTCCAGTAGTGTTACGTCCCGTTAGGGCGACACCTTGTTCTATATACCGTGACGCATAATAAAGTGGTTAGTGTCATAACGCTGTTAGCGAAATGTTATAGATGCGCAGCATGAGTTGCAGGGATGCTGAATTGCTTCTCTACACTCTCATTTGTATTGAGTGTTTGAGTTTTGTTCTTTTGATTTTTGTACATTATGTGCAGGACTGCTGTAACAATCTGTTTGCGCCATATGTGTACTTGTTTCAACAAGTTTTCATTACAGTCTTAATGCAGCGGACAGACAGACAAACAGAAGTTCTTACTACACACGCCAACGACAGTCGCTGGGTTAGGCTTTTCAGTTCATCGCCGTATGTCTGTTTGTCTGTGTGTTTATCCGCACGATAATCTCAAAAACAGACGCAGCTAGGATCACCAAACTTAACAAATATTCAACGATGAGTCCTGAAAACCCTATTTATTTTGGGGGTGAAAAGGTCGAAAGAAAAGGTCACGAGCCACAAAACCCGTGTTGGTGTGGGTCTTTGCACTCTTGTGAGTGCTGGCTTTTTCTGGTTCTTTTCATGTACTTAGTAATGGCATCGCTTTTGGAGACAGAACGTGACCAATGCAGCAACAATCAGTAGGTCGAAAGCTATGGCAAAAATTTTTGGATTTTGCTTAAGAAAAAAAAAGCTACCGTAACCACGAATCGAATGTGCGATGTGCGATGTTTATGAAGTTCACCAGAAAATGCACTAAAACAATCTTCAAGCGTACGTGTACAAAGGGCTATATGTCATTAGCCTATATGTCATGTTACGTTATGTTATATTGCATTATATTCGTAATAATATAACGCTGGCCGCGTCTAGCAGAAAGCGTAATATAACGGTCAGGCGTCTGTCCGTCTATCACATCCATCTACATACTTACCGTGACTCATCATGGGCAGCATGCGACGCGGCCAGCGTACATTTCGCCCTACAGTAAAGAGGAACGACATAGTTGTTATACCACTGTTATACTACTGTTGTTATACTACCTTTTTGCGCCGTGTATAAATACACTTATTTACTTACTTAGTTACTTACTGCTGCTGCTGTATACTACTATTACTACTACTAGTACGAATACTACTACCAAACTGACGATTGTTTAAGGCTGCCAATAATCTACTGCACTCTACCAAACATAGATCAAAGGTTGCAGGAGAATACAAAGAAATATTAATAGGACTCTTGGTGACTGGGCCTGTCCAGTAAATAAGCCTAAACGTTGACAAGGGAAGAAACTGCGGAACGAGGATAGAATGTTAAATTGCATGCATAAGAAAGCAAGGGTATAGTCCTACGGGATACTTGAAAGGGTCTCGCGAGAATTGCGGCATACTGAAATACGGTGGCGCATTTAGAATTTAGAAAGTGGGGCACCTCATCTTGTGAAATTCACTGATATTCGTCCACAATACGCGAAAGTCGAATATAGATCTATCCAATTTCCCTGTTATACCCAGTTGCGTGGGTGGGGTAATCAGCGGTGTTTATGTGTCTGTCTGTTTGTCTGCTTTTTTCGCACGATATCTCAAGAAACTACGCACACAGCTAGGATTACAAAACGTGACAAAAACATGGTCCACCATGATTCCTGGAAATCCATTTATTTTGGGGTCAAAAGGTCAAACATCAAGGCCACGAAGCACAAAAACATTGCCGGCATGGGTCATAGCACTCTTGTGAGTGCTGGCTTTTTCTTTTCGTGTCTACGGCATTATTGTCTGAAATAAACTTAATGGATGGATGGATGGAGTGATGGATGGATGGATCGTTCACTAACCTGCCAAGTACGATAGGCGGATCAGAGTGGGACGGGAGGAGCGATTTTACAACTGGGCGGCGACATGGCATGCGCAACGCCGGAGCCGTCGCAAGCGCACAGCGCGAGACGGGGCTGGAGCGGAGCTCTAGTATTTGTGAAGCATTTTGCCAGGGACTAGGAGGGAGCCAGTGCATAGTGATCCCTAAGTACGTCAGTATTGCAAAAGTCATGCTTTGATCGGCGAACGCAACGTATCTACATATTGGATAAATCACTCCCGTTGACAGACTATCTTTTTGACCAAATCCTATGTCCATACGTACGGTTCCAGCCTGTAGGTCGTTCACCCCATAAAACGATTGCAGGCGCACTTGTTTTGTGTGCGTGCGTGCGCCTGCGTGTGTCCGATTTACAATCTGCTATTGGCCAAAATTACACGTTAGCGAGCACGTGAGCTAAATTCCTAATTATAAAAGTCGGCGCAGTAGTTTATCGAACTCGTAACGGAGAGGTGGCGGGCACAACAGTATAAAAGAGTAACAGTAAATGTCACTGCGTTATGTAGGCCTATATTGCCCCCCCCGCCTTATAGACCGGGACACATTACAATACAACGATACGATACGATACGGTAGATTAACGTGCGCTCAGAAGCTGACAGGCTGGTCAGCTTAATCTTAATCGCACGGCCCAGAAACGAAAAAATAAGGAAAAATAAAATCAAAAAAATGAGTAGCTCACAAGAAAAAGTACAGGCAAAGGTCCGTGGAGGCGGGAGGAAGTGAAACTACGGGGGTAGGATTAATGAAAGAGGTAGGTTTTAAGCTGGGGTGAAAAAGAGTGGGAGTTATAGATGTACAGAGTGGTGAATCAGAAGAGGAAGAAGTCATTGATGAAGGAATAGGTGAGTAGAAAATCGATGAGGTTTACGAAGCCACACTGTTCTGCTTTTCCCGCAAACATGGTCAAACAAAACTGTGTTTGCACGTCATTTCGGTACCATTTTTAGCGAACGTCAACTACGTTACGTTCGCTATATGCTATCGC
>Ga0209780_1005231_pt1 | contig 10198 bp, 8 predicted proteins | sample WorMetexBAHAMAS2_FD_187384 | JGI IMG/M metagenome (GOLD analysis project Ga0209780, IMG submission 187384) | Marine gutless worms symbiont microbial communities from Max Planck institute for Marine Microbiology, Germany - Inanidrilus exumae... | ecosystem: Host-associated > Annelida > Digestive... | reverse complement strand
TGCCAGCAAAATGGGGAGCAGTATAAACGAGACCCCCAAAAGGCACATCCTTGGGCGGAAACACGTCGTATGACGTATAGATCGTCAAAATCGGTCCACATTTGCGCGCTCGGCGTGAGCCGAAGAATAAAGTTAAAAAAAGGTATACCTAAGAAACCACAACACGTGTTTTTTCAGCAGCCAACGATACGAACGGTCGTGCCTGCAGCTGAAGTTTGGAGAACGCTCGTGTACGTGAGCGGACCGAGAGCCTGGAACAGCCTCCAATCGTTACTGCATGAACATACTGACACTTTTAAACGCCATCTAAAACCCTTACTTCTTCAGCAAGCCTACCACCACATCTCATAGCTATGACTCTCGTTTTTACTGCCGTAGGCTGTATTATATTAACGGGACGTAACACTACTGCCCTGCCGTCGCGTGCTGCCCCTGGTGAGTTACGCTGCATATGCGCCGCCATGGAGTGTTACAGACGACGACAAACGACGACGACAGACGACGACAGACGACGACAGACGACGCCAGACGCCAGAGAGCATCACTAGTCTGGTTCTCCTAGTTCTCCTACACTATATGTAGGCGGGCCAGTAATATTTTTAGCATCCATCACCTTAGGTTTTTACGTATAATCCAATGCTCATTTTGTAAGCGGACTTTTTATTATAAACTCTGAACAATGCTATAATGTCAAAGTAATTGTCGAAAATCAGGTAAGATTGGCAGGGTCATAAGAGATGCAGAATGGGTTGAAAAGAGCAGCAATATATGAATCATGATGAGGGGAACTATAGGCCTAACGATCGAGTACCGACAAAGCCATGTCTGGGACAAGTTACTTACGTACTGACGTCAGAAACTGGAACTCAGTCCTGCTGAAGATCTCAGCTCAGAAGTTGAAACTTTGATAACCAAGTACGTTTAATTTGATTGTGTATTATAGATAATTAATACATTATCAGTGTTGCCTAAACAATTAACAACGCCTCACATAAGCGCATGGCCTACTTAGATGAGAGTAAGTAAGTAAGTAAGTAAGTAAGTAAGTAAGGTACCAAACGGGGGATAAGCCGCTACGATTCGGAGTATTGTTGCGTAAGCTAGGCCTAGTTTTGTGCAATGTCTGCACTCTGAAGTTCTGAGCCTCTCCCCAAGGACAACAGATTTGGGTTAATGCAATAATTAAACAAGCACTGCACTGAAAGACGTTAAATATTCTTCGGCTTGTTTACAAACATTTGAACTTTGATACGCACGAGAAATGTGATTTTATGTGAAAGTCTTGTTTATTTCATAGTGTAATTAACCAACCAAGGAGAGTCGAGAATGCGCGTAGGTTATGCCATTCAAAAATGGGCACAATTCTGTAAAATTAAAATGTCTTTTGCAGTTTCACGCACATCATGCAGACAAGTGGGCGTGGCTATATATTATGATGATCATCCAGGTTCTATTTGTTGCCGCAATCACAGCAACTATACATACGTATAACAAGCTACCACGCAGGACAGCTCACGTTCACTAGAACCTATGAACCAAAGAACCAGCCTGTGGAACTGCCAGTATAAACCAGTAAAACCACATAACTTTGCTCCCCTAGAAGCCCAAAATCGAATGAATTAGCCAGCGCGCGGGCCACGACCACTCACATGTAAACATTACCGTAGAGATGTGCTGTTGTAAACTTCACGCTAGAGATGCACCGTTCGTGAAACACGTTTACAATATGTCGCGTGGCGTGTGGATATAGGATTGGCATGTGTGGATATTCATCAGTCCCCTTCATTGACGTACTTGTACTTGTATGAGAGAAAATAGTGTCACTGACATCACAGTATCTGTGCACTGTGCGTACATGCCATCGTATTAAGAAACTTAATAGTAATTAAGACGGTCACACATCATCTACGAAGCAAGCAGACTTTCCAGCCCTAGAGGTAAAAGTGTATTAGGCCTGAAACAATAAGGCTTTCCGCACTGGAGTCAAGTGACTCTGAATCTGGCTGATGGTCAACTGCTGCAAGGTGAGATGTGATTGTTCCGGCAGATTGCAGTTGGGTGTATCTCAGGCCTAAAACTGGGTTTATGGATGGACTTAAGGAGTGAAATAATCAAGAATCGAGGTGGTCAGGTGGCTCGGACCTTTCAAGGAAATATTAACAGTTGTCTTGTGGTATTACTGTTTGTTGATCTGTATCCAGGGGCTGAAGTTGAACGTCATAGTGTCTTCGTACTTGTCCCGGTTCCACATTGTACCATCTTCAGCAAGGTGCTGTTCAACAATGGCATCTGTAAGTGGACCATTGAACTATATTAATGGTCAGAGAGTTGAGTCATCTAACAGTAATACAGAAGATGACATCACTGTTTTGGAACCAGCAACAGGTTAGTCGTATATGCTGTAAGTTTATTGCCCCAGTTAAACTAAGTACCTTTGATTTTGACGTACTTATTAAGCAGCGTACATATTTTAACTATTAAACATTGAACTGATATTTTGTACCATGAGATACATACAGAGTATGTACATGTATGCTGTGGTTCGTCAGTCACATGCTGGTATTGTATCGAAACGACTCAATGGATTGATGGTTTTTCAGTGTAGTGACTTTTTTCAGTGAATCCTACTGTATTTTGAAGGCAATTTTGGTGCCTCCAAAAATAAGGGTTCTTCCATGAGCCCTGTCTCAAACATAACTTTGCCAATTCTTTGGATTTTTATCATGCCATGTAGTGTTGTCAACTTGTCAGGACTTTGTTTATAGCAGTTATTAATGGACACTGGAAATTGATGTTACTCCCCATTTCGGCAAGCCCATTTTCCAAAATTTAATGTTGTCGTGTATGGGCTTTTCCAGTTACTGTTTCAGCTTCAAGAAGACACAAGACCAAAAGATGCTAATAAACATCAGGAGTAGGACATTGTTGACATTGAATCTGCAACACAGACTTGAACAAGAGTACAAGACTAGTCATACTAATACAGTTACTGTTATATGTCATTTACTTGATTTGAACCGTGTAATGGTGGATTTCAGATGTTTTGCGAAAAAGACAGTGACTCGTACAATTATTGATGTGATAACTATAACTAATTAGAACTAAAACTACTATATAAAAAACTGAAACTAACTGCCTAAGATTTCAGTTAACAGTAAGTAAAACTGAAACTAAATCTTCCACAGATAACTATAAGTAATAAAAACTGAAACTTGCAGGCAGCAAACTAATTGAAACTTTAACTAAAAAACTAAAACTCTGTCAGATAACTAAAATAACACAACTTCAGTGTAATAGCATGTGACAAGTCAGGTATTGGTGGCACACAGTGTTACCACCTGTCTGTTTACTGTACTCAGGTAAGGTGTACCAACCATGTGTTCATTGTGCACAGGTAAGGTTCTTGCTAGAATGAGAAGCTGCAATGCTGACGATGTCGACACTGCTGTAAGCTGTGCGCGAGAGACATTTAAGAGCTGGTGTCAGTTGTCTGGCATGCAACGCGGGAAACTGTTAACAAAGGCTTCTCAGATAATGCGTGTAAGTTCATTGCTATGTTTATAGATAGGCTAACCAAAGGCAGATTTAGTCTGCCATTGTCAACTGGTATTAGAAATCCTAATGCATGAAATCCGACCCCTTCAGACCAAGCCACCCAACTTAGACTGTGAGTCTGCTGATAAAGGCTGCTACCTCGGCAGGTGCTGTTGCCATTTATTATTATTAAAGCTGATACTCATTTAACCGTCCCACGGAGGGTGGAAGGCTGGGTCGACCTAGGCACTGTATATCGCAGTGGCTGTCGTGATAAACACATCAAACGTAGAGCCTCTCACACCATAGTCAGGTATGTTATCAATAGACTAAAAGAAAGGAAAGGAAGAGTATTTATATAGTGCCATTTATACTATGCATAGTTTCAAAGCGCTGAGACATGGATCACACAGTTTACGTGCAAATTACACCATGCCTGCCTTTCCTTCGTAAGCGTTCACCAGATGGCGTTCACCAACCCACCACGTTACTGTCTCCCACCCAGGAAGCATCTGTGGCAGGATCTGGTAGTATCTTTTGGGCATCAGAAGTCAATGGAAAGAAAACTGGAGATTGGTTTAGGTGGTTAACTTTTCCCTAGTGGATGACCCCACAACTCAACAACCCGGTTTCAACTTTCCACGACAACAGTGATCTCTGCTTAACCGTTATCGGACTACAAAAGGTCACTGTGTTGTCTGTAAGAAGTTATGGAATCAGGTAGCCACTGATTTGTGTCCCTGCGGTGAGAAACAAACGATGTCCCACATTGTCAACTCTTGTCCTCTGACGAAGTTAAATGGCGGCTTGTCTCAGCTACACTCTGCTGACGATGAAGCCATTGCTTGGCTGACCAATTATGGCTTTTGATGCATATGCAAGAAGAAGAAGAAGTCCAGATGGCGCCACCCCTAACTGAGGTAGCAGACATCCAACTGCAGCTTACTACTCATTTATTGACCCTAAGGATGAAAGGCTGAGTTGGCCTCGCCCTACTTTAACCTCCGTGTGACATTTCGACTGCAGCTGATCTGAGTTGATATATGGCTGCTTATGCACTGGTAGTCCAGACGAGATGATTTTGCGCGAACGGACACAGTGAATACAGGAAAACCAATCTGGGAAGGACGAGCTGACACTGATGGCTGTATAGATACGCTAGAGTTCTACGCTGGGCTTGCCTCCTCACTGGCTGGTAAATGCAATTCTTTACCGATAATAGTGACCATTTATAGTGCTGCACGTTTTAATGACATGTTAAAGTAAAAAAAGTAAAGTGAGTATAGCAGTTTGCAGGAAGTCTGCCACACCGCTAAAGGAAACTCACATGCCATATGGGATCACACAGTGTTACCTGCCACGCAACAGAGGTGAGAGAATCCCGCCTTTAACCCCAGCTGAAGGAGGTACTCCATTTAGCGACCCCGGAGGGATGCAAGGCTGAGTTGACTTATGTTAAGTGAAAGTGCGCGGACCGACCGGGAATTGAACTGTGACCTGTCAGTCACAAGTCCAATGCCTTACCGCTGAGCCACCATGCAACACCAAACATGCCATATTCTCCAGGGATCAGCCAGATTCCTCGTAATTATCTTCTCCACCTGTTTCTGGTGCTTGATTTTTCCAGCTTTTTTAGTCAAAGCACTGAAAGGAACTCAAGGAACTGTCTCTAGCCAAAGAAAGTCATCATTTGGCCGTCACTTGATACCTCAGTGAAGGAACGTTACACTATCTTACCCCGGCTCGCTTATCAAAAACTTAACCTGTTACAATATTTTTCTGTTCCATCGATGTTCAAACTCGGTTTTTACTTCATCTCCAGCAGGGGTGCAAAGTATTGTGGTCAGTGTGTCTGTTTGTCAGTCTGTCTGCCCGCTCACATATCTGTAAAACCATACGTCTGTACATGTTAGCTGTGGCCATGGCTCTGTTCTCCTGTGACAGCAATGCAATTCGTTATGTACTTCCGGTTTTGTGGATGACATCATGTTTCTATATAATGGACGGCATAGGCCCGAATCAAAGACGATGTGCATATTTTGTTCAGTTCGCCATATGGCGGCACCAGTCGGATGTCAGACAATGTTGTTTGGTCGAGAGCGCCAGGTGGCTGCACCGGGGGCGAAGTCTGCCGTCTCTGATTGCATCTTTTTCTGCTTGTGTTTTTGCCTAATGATTACATTTGTTTTACTGGGTAGTTGTCGTGAAAATACTGAACTGTCAGTTTGTTTTCATTCATATCTTACGATGTCTTTCTTTCGAGTGGCGGTTTGGCTTAGTGGTAACAGCTCAGTGGTCTAAGGAAGTCAGATAATTTTCATCAGCAGCTGTAAGAAGTATGGCATCTTTTATCTTTTTACCTTTCGATGTGATGCAGAGCCTTGTATTCCATTGCTCAGACCAGATGCACTCGTCATGTTACTACTAGACTCTGCTTTCAATTTATGTTCATCTAGCCTACCCTTCCAGAATTATTCCATACTGGGTCAGCTGCCACAGAAGAGGACCTTCGGAAATAATTGGAAATTCAAAAAAATTGCTAAACAATGAAACCTGTTGAGTGCAAATGAAACAGTGTTTTGCAGCATTGACTGTCAGCCTTGTGATACCCCCAAGCAGTACCGAGGATGCCTAGAGCTTTTCAGAGAAGCTTTTCCGGTCACCTTTTGTGGAGATTTTCACGTTGAGACTGCTTTACAATTTACTTACTTACCGTACATGCAGGTGATCACGTGTCACTGCCGAATGGCTGCTGGGGCTATACGCGTCGTGAGCCGCTGGGCGTGGTTGGTGCTATCGGTGCGTGGAACTATCCACTACAGATGGCAGTGTGGAAGTCTTCTCCGGCGCTGGCTGCTGGCAACACGGTGGTATTCAAGCCGTCGCCGTTGACCCCGCTCACTGCAGTGATGCTGGCGGAGGTCTATGCTGAGGCCGGCATTCCACCAGGTGTCTTCAATGTCATCCAGGTGCGTTGTCACCAGTGGCGTAAATCTGGCTGGAATTCTGGGAGCACGCAGGGTGGATCCAGAAGGCTTGTTAAGTGTGGGCCCCACCAAGGGATGGGTCTGGAGAGAGAGCTATGCCCTCTCCCCAGAACAAAATGGAATTTTGCACTTGAAATGGCGTGTTTTGGTGCATTCTGTGTGGTACTTTTTGTCCGTGACCTCACCAGAAAAAATGTTGAATTTTCCGCCTGAAGTGGTGATTTGGGTGATTTGGTGGACATTGAAGATTTACTTTTGGGAAATAGTGAATATTCTGTTAGAATTATGGGGTTGATTAGCTTTTTACTGCATCACTGCATTGTAGTACAAGCACTCTGGTGCGTGAAATTTTGAAATGTGACATAATCTGGGGGCAATTTCCATTAGCGTCCTCTACTCCAAATTCTAGGGGACTCGTACCCCTTTCCCCCGTGATTTACGCACATGCAGCTTGTGACAGGACCCCTAGGTATCCGTGGTGTAAAAATAAGGTATCGCCCTAATGGGATGTAACACGACTGGCCCGTGAAGCTATAATTAGACTGGAGGCCGCATGATGTCATCGCCTGGCCTGCGTGCGTAAAGCCGCCTGCAGGCCCGCCGTGGAGTGTTACAGACGACGACAGACACCAGCAACCATTACAAGTCTGCTCCCCCCTACACTATGTGTATAGACGGGCCTGGTGACAGAGGCACATAGGTGTGAGCAACTTGCCCTAGGTTGTTATGCAGCTTTTGCCCCGAGTAGGATATGAAGCCACGACCTGTTGATCACAAGTCCAATGCTCTACGCGTTGCGCCACAGCTTAGATCGTCTTATTCTTGTGTGCTTGCTTTGTTGTGTTGGGTTTAGTTTTTTCAGTATAAAGCCAGGAGTTTGGCTAGGAAGAATGTCTTGGAATTGACCTATTCTCCGTCGAGTGGGACGTAAAACCTTAACTCAATCAATCAACCAGTAGGGTTTAACAAAAACGGATAGTAATGAATGTGCTTAGGGCGGCGCCTCCACTGGTCAACTTCTCAGCAGTCATCCGCTCATCTCAAAAATGTCGTTCACTGGTAGCGTTGCGTCAGGGTCAAAGGTCATGCACGCATGTGCTGAGGTAAGTCATTAGCGCAAACAAACACATCATCATTTACTTTCTTGTTAGGTCGACTCTTCGACAGAGTCGACCTAATAAAGCTGGTCTCAAATGTCTCTCCGTCCGTGCGTCCGTTCGTCCGTCCACAAAAAGTTTCTTCGATTTCAGTGAATTTTGGCCTGTCGGTAGAGGTTGGTGAGTGATGCACGACGGTATGCAGTATGACCCGATCCAAGGTCAATGTCAAGGTCACGAGCCCTTCAAAGTTGGAAATCTGGCCATTTTCAACAGCTATCTCCTACGCCATTTCAAATGGGGGCTGGCAACTGACCACTGATTCTTAAACTATGGCACAATGTCTAAATTTTTTCGGACCGGATTTTTCATATTTGGCCTAGTTTTTGTATCACGTGACTTTGAAGTTGGGAGAAACGTCAGTTGTGAAGAGTCGACCATCAGCCCCATACGGGGCTAATCTATAATTTATGTTATGTTATATACTCAGTGCATCACAGAAGGCACTGAATCTTGTTCATACTGAAATTTTCCATTGTGTTGCTGAGTAACTGATGTAAGTAAGTAAATAAATTTATAGAGCACGGTTATCGTCAAGAACCTCTAACGCGCTGAATGCAGTAGTATCGAGCAAACAGGTACGTTTTAAGCAAACGTCTGAAACAGTCTGCACTGATGGATGGGTCCCGGATGAAATTCTGGAGAGAGTTTCAGACTTTGGGGCCGGCAACTGAAAAGGCCCGACGGCCGTAAGTGTTGAACTGGTGACGAGGAACTGCAAGTAGCTGATGGTTGGCGGAACGCAGGTGCCGCCAAGTGTCAGTACCGGCGGCCGAAATGCAGAAGTCTGACAGGTGAACTATATTTTAAACAAAACAAAATGTCAGTCAGGTCATCGTGTACTTTGAAGCTTTGAAAGTGTATTCTCTTCTGTAATAAATAGCAAGGTGTCGCTTTAACGGGACGTAACCATACTGGCCCGCCATGCAGTGTCGGCCGGCCCAGCAGCGGTCAACCGGCAACGCGCCCAGCGGCCAGCCCGCGCCGGCAGCATTACAGACAACGCCGACAGACGACAGACACCAGCGATCAAAACAATACTGGCCCATTAGGCGGGCCAGTAATAATTTGGATAAATAAGTGCATTCTCTTTTGAAAGAAATAATTACTTGGATAAATGTTATCACAGCATTCACTGTATCATTTGGAGCAGAATTGAATGATGTTTGAAAGCATTGCTATACTGCTTAGTTGCTTTTGTCACCAATTAATAAATTAATTAATAATAAATTTCAGGTTAATTAGCAGGGTGTAAACTAGGTGTTGAAAATGAGAAATGTTTCAATTCTTCCTCCCGGACTGCCTCCACGGACTTTTGCCTGCACCGTTTCTTCTGAGCTACTCGGTTTTTGATTTTTATTTTTTTTCATTATTTTTCGTTTCTGGGCCGTGCGCTAGATTAAGCTGGCCATCTCGTCAGCTATTGAGCGCACGTAAATCTACTGTATCGTATCGTATCGTATCGTATGATAAACTTCATTGTAGGGAATCAAGCACGTAACTCTGGAGCTCGGTGGAAAGTCTCCACTCATCATCTTTGAAGATGCCGATATTGACAATGCGGTGAAAGGGACTATGATGGCAAACTTTCTGACCCAAGGAGAGGTTTGTTAATACTGACTCGAAAACTTTTCTGCACTTTTCTGTCTCTGAGCCAGTGGTTTAAAGTAAGCCGGAACACCGTTCCATGGCCCCGGAATTTGTCCCGTTAGCGTTCCGGGGCCCCTAAGCAAGCAAAATTAAACAGGAACGCACGTTCCAGGGCCATCAAACATTTACAACATGTTAAGTTGTATCATCTGACGATCTGTTTCTTGCAGATATATTGGCAGTTTTCATATTATTTGCAGTGTACATATGTCGCAGTGTGTGGCCTTTGACTACTTCGGCGTAGAATGCGAGAAGCAGTCTGTGTCGAAGATAACTCCGCCCGGGGCCATCATGTAGGATTGGGGCCCCAGAGAAAGCAGGGGGCCCCACATTTTAAGAGAGTCCCTGGGCCCCGGAAAGTATACTTTAACCACTGCTCTGAGCAGTTCAGAAGTCATAATGATCAAGTCTAGTGAAACTGTGAACTGTGTTAGCATCAACTTAGCTCTTCACCACTACGGAAACTCACATGCCATATGGGATCACACAGTGTTACCTGCCCCCAGTCATAGGTGTGAATCCCGCCTTTACCCCCAGTCGAAGCAGGTACTCGATTTAGCGACCCAGGAGGGATGCAAGGTTGAGTTGACCTATGGGTACCAGCAATGCACTAAAAAAGGTAAAGGTTGGATTCTTCTACAGCGTTGCTTATGCGGCGACGCTGCGACCGGCCGCGCTGTACAATCGCAGGAAGTGGCAGTTGATTGGCAAGAGCCAATGGTGCTGGAGCGCAATGCTGCAGCTACAACACACACCACCGCTCCAATCAACCACACCAGGCCTTCACCCCGTAAGCATTCACCAGATGGCGCCGCCCGTGCGAGGAAGCAAACATCCGATTACAGCTTACTACTCAGTTTATCGACCTCG
>Ga0209780_1005230_pt1 | contig 10199 bp, 5 predicted proteins | sample WorMetexBAHAMAS2_FD_187384 | JGI IMG/M metagenome (GOLD analysis project Ga0209780, IMG submission 187384) | Marine gutless worms symbiont microbial communities from Max Planck institute for Marine Microbiology, Germany - Inanidrilus exumae... | ecosystem: Host-associated > Annelida > Digestive... | reverse complement strand
GCGTATTTATATAGCGCCTTTTATATACTATGTATATCTCAAAGCGCTCAGGCATGGATCACACAGTTTTACCTGCAAATACACCATGCCTGCCTTTCCTTCGTACATGCGTTCACCAGATGGCGCCACCTCTAACTGAGGTAAGCGACATCTAATTGCAGCTTACTACTCATCTATTGACCCCGAAGGGATGATAGGCTAAGTTGGCCTGGTTGGTTGACCCATCGTGGACGGTTTACCCACATAAGTGGTCACCCGTCAGCTACAGGTCGAGCGCAGGACGCCGGCCGAAGACTGACGTTCTACCACTGAGCCGCGCAACCAACTAGTACCAGCTCAGGTACAGACATTAGTGATCAGACTGACAGTAGGCATGAGTCATTTTGTCAGCCACGGCACGTTGCTGATGTAAGCAGTCATTCTGCACCATGCAGGTAATTTACAGCTGAGTATTGCACTGTCCTTGGGTGTTGATTGCCCACGCCGCATCGCCGCCATCATGGGCACAGCATTCAGCCGCATCTGTCTGTCTGTCTGTTTTTCCGCGCTCTAACAGGAAAACGGTATGAGCTATCAACACTAAACTTGTACACATGTACTCTGTAGCAGTCGCTTGGCATGCATTGACACAGAGGTCAAAAGGTCAAAGGTCAAGATCACATGGTTACGAAAACCGTCACGGTCGCAGGGTTGCCAGTGACCATATCCCGTATTCCGCATACCAATACTCCACTGTGCTACGTGCGGCCATCACTGTCGTGGGTCTACATGTCGATACGACTGCCTAATTTTTCTAGTTTTACTTCTGTTTTTGTTGGAATGTAGCTATGAAGATGCCACTATGTTTTGGATTTGAATTTACTATACATGTAGTGTTGTTGCTCATAATTACAATATACGGAAGCTGTTTGCACAGCTGTTAAATGTAGCAATCTGTCTGATCAATCTGATCCACAAATCTTTGTCTTCATCGACACGTAGAACCTAACTCAGCACTCTACATTCATGCATTTTATGCTCACTGCGTTTTTGTTTTAGTTTCTTTGTTTATTTTATTAATTTATTTTTTAAATTCTGTCATGTGGTAGACTAAACTTACTACCATTGGTTTTTAACCACATGCTGCTTTTTCAGTGAGCAGCATAGGCTGTGGCTTTGTGTCCATCCGTCTGTCCATTCATCACAAGCCGGTATTGCACCAAAATGGCTAAGCACAAAGCAGTACTAGGAACTTTTTTATGGCACAAAAGATGTTGATGAAATTCCGATGCACGTAGCTGGACAAAAAGTGACTGTTGCAGAAAGTGCCACGTGTGGGTCCCGGGGCTGCAAGTGTCTAAGCAAGTGAAAGAGTTTATGAAGCACCGAAACCAGAATAGGCCCTCTCCATTTTTAGGTCGTAGGAAGCGACCATACCTGGCTTTAGTTTTTTGGGTTTATTTTATGTTGTGGTGCATTTATTGCTACGGATGCAAGTTAGCTTTGTTGTGTTTGTTTTAGTTTTTCAGTACTTAGCCAAGAGATTGGCTTTGAAGAAAGTCTCCGAAATAACTCATTTTGTGTTGATCAGGATGTAAAACCTTAACTCAAACAGTCAGTGCTCTTCTGGCTGATATGTCATCTGTTTGTGTCATTCATACAACATTCGGCAACATCTCAACTGACACAGAGCGTCGTGCGGGTCTGTTGGTGATAAGTGAGCCTCTTGTAGAATGCATGTTAAACAAGGTGAAGCCCTAACGGGACGTAACCCTACTGGCCCGCCATGCAGTGTCGGCCGCCCACGCGTTCGGTAGCCAGCACACCAACCATCCACACGCCCGGCAGCAGGCCGGCCTGCCTGCTGGTAGCATTACAGACAACGACAGACAACAGACGCTAGCCAGCAAAACAGTACTGGCTCATTAGGTGGGCCAGTAATAATTGTGACATTGTGAATGAGGTGATGTTAAATGTGTTTGTGTCTAGGTTTAGTGTAGTGATGCCATCTCAGCTTGATCTGCTCTCATCATGTCTGAATGTCTTCACCAATCTCATCCTCTCTCAGCCTCAACAGGTCTTATTACTACTGCTACTATAATCAAGTTTAATGATCAACTTTGCAGCCCAAGTGGCCGAATAGCCATATAAAGAACAAATTAAGCACGTGAATGAAAGTACAGTACAGATAGAGTTGTGCATAAACGGTGTGTAACCAGCGTAAACATAAAACTGTAAAAATAATACAAGTACAACTGAACAACTGACTTGCCAAACGGACCAAGATTTATTGATTGTTTAAGAGGCCAAAATTTATAAAAGACTGACATTTTTGGGTTTGTGAGGCCAGTGCCGTAAATCGTCGGGCAGCACAGAGTCTGGCAACAAGATTGTGATTGCGCGATGCAGGCAGCAAGCTGTGCAAGCATGCATACATACATAAGAGTTTTTTGTATAGTGCATATAAATTCAATAGAGTCACTATGCATGAGTACTACTACTGCTACTACTACTACTATTACTGCTGCCACCATTGCAGTACTTTGCATCGCAACCCTCCTGGGTTACAACAGTAATAATAATAATAATGGTAACAATAACGAGTGAATAAGTGTTATTCTGGTATTGGCACACCCCGGGTTTTCCACTTTGCTGACAACTAGAGCTTAGACGAGTGTTATCAAGGTGTGATTGTGAAAGACATCATCATACACTGTGTAGCTGCTGAATCTCTCACAATTTCTGATAGTACTGACACTGTCAAAGCAGTTGAATGTGAACTATGCGTGTACTCTGTAGGGTGTTAAAATGTGGCATAAATTGACACAGACGGGCCTGCTGCCTTTCTTGACACAGCATGTCGGCGAATTGGCTCAGGTGTCGAGGTAACCAGTGTTTTCTGTTTTTCTGTCTGACTGAAGAAATATGCAACTGACTGGCAGAAACTATAGCTTCAGCACCCAGTTAATTTTTTAAAAATTTAGTTCTTAATTTCAAGATTAATGGTATCGAGATGATGCAGGGTATCGGGTGAGCCGATACCAGAAAAAACACTCATTGAGGAGAACTCTGACATCTCCTTATGTGTGTGAGGTACCTACAGCAAGGACAGGTGGGCGAATTAACATTGCCCCATCAAAATCCTCCAGTTCTTAAGTGGATGGCGCGGTGGCGTAACGGGAGAGCGTTGGACTTGTGATCAACAGGTCGTGGGTTGAAATCCTACTCGGAGCAAAAGCTGCGTAACAACCTTGGGCAAGTTGCTCACACCTATGCGCCTCTGTCACCAAGCGGCATAACTTGGTACCGGCCAAGGGGCGGTGATGCTTTGCGGCTGGGAAGGTAACCGCCGGCCCTGCAGAAAGTAATGGCAGCCTACTGCCTGGTGGATGATCTGCAGGCTGATTGCCTGTAGACTGGGATCAGCTCCGGGCACAACACTCACTCAGTATCGAGAAGCCTTTACCTTCACCGTAAGCGGCTGCAAACATGCTTTCCTGTATAATGGTTGTTGTTGTTGTTGTTGTTGTTAATTTTTAGATTGAATTTTTGATAAATCTTTAGTTAACTAATATATTAATTGTAACTTTCTATACTGTTGATAGTTAACAGCACCATATGACAAATCACGTTTCTATGCATAGTTTAATCACTGGTACGAATGCTTCCAAGAGCAGAATGGGTGGGATGATAGAGAACATTTTCAGGTGGATGTGTGGGCTTACTTTGAAAAAGAAGATAAGCCCAGAGTGGAGGAAATTGTATTGATTGGAATCATGTGCAACATGTAGATGATGCATATTGGATCAAACGTTACACAACGGTAGAAGTAGATGGAATTAGAGTTGAGCAGATGTCCAGAATGGACATTGTGGATTAAAAGGTAATGGTGAAGCTGATCAAACCCCTTTTGGAGCATAGGCGGGGTGTTCTCACTTACTTAGGCCACCACAGGTAGACAAGCTGTTTAAGTCTGTGTCGTTTGTCCAGTGTGATCCCAAACTTACGGTTACCTTCCCAGCCATAGGGCATTACTGCCCGTTGTCCAGTACAAGTTTATACTGCTTGGTGACAGAGCCATATGAGTGTGAACAATATTCTGAAAGCAGAATGGCTGGGAGTTGAACCCACAGCCTGTGAGTCAGAAGTCCAGTTCTTTAATCATTACATTCCTCAATTGTCGTTCTTGTTTGTGGGATTGCAAGGCAAGTATTAATGTGCATGTCATTCAAAAATAACTGTTTTTATGTTTTTGGTAATAATTAGAGAAGCTAGTTGTGGTTAATAGTTAAGTTAACCAATGACTTTTATTACTTGCCCATCTACACATGGTGTATGGGGGCCAGACTATTAATGGTCACTGGTTTCTGTTGTCGTCGTCGTCTGTAACACTCCTTGGCGGGCCTTCAGGTAGCTTCGCCCACGCAGCCCAGGCGATAACGTCATGCCACCTCCAGTCTAATTATAGCTCCGCAGTAACACTTCACGGCAGGCCAGTAGTGTTACTTCCTGTCAGGGCGACGACACCTTGTTTAACTAGTTAGCGTTTGGTTGCCATATGTTGTGAAATTGAAGTACTCTGCTCAGTCTGACAAGAACTGATGCTGCTAGCTCTGGTTGTGTGTAGGAACGTGAACGGCGGTGCATATGGAGAGGTATTAGCCGGCCACGAGTGTATCTTAGGTAGATATCCAGTCAGTGAGTCTTGGCTCCGGCTGATATCTGCCATTGTCTCTCAGGTTCATGGTTTATGTCATTGTCATTATCGCCGTCATCATTTTTATTAAAACAACACCTTTTGATGTCATTCTGTCCATAAAAGAGCTAAGATGTGCATTGTTAGTCTTGACTGCTATTGTCCTGCCAAATAATTAATCCTCATAAGTACTGTGAATTTAATTATTTTACTAAAGTATAACGACATTATGCCAACTTTTTGGAATTGCTTTGTTATGGGGAAAGCAGTGTTTCAACAATGGTATGCTTGGGACATGCACGTTTTGCTGATTCTTTCCCAATATGTGTGTGCGTTGCAGTAAAATTGTGAATTGTAACATTTGGAGTGATTTTGTGTCATTGTAATGGAAACAACTGTAAATATTAGAGTCAGAATTACACCAAAAACGTTTTGAGACCACTCATCTATGTTAATTGGAAAAGGGTATTCATTAAAAATGACCATTATCACGGTGTGTTTATGGACATCACAGAAAGCTGTCCCTGTGAAGGAACTGCTGCCATGTTTGCTGTTCATTGGCCAGCAGATGTTTCCTGTACTTCATAAATGGAGATACTATGACGCGAGAGCTCGAGACAGGATTGGTTAGTGAATTTGTTTTTTTGTTGTATGTTTGTCTGTCATACGAGTGAAAAAACAGTGTCATCTCTGTTTTGTTAATTAAAGTAAAGTAAACGTCGATTTGTATAGTGCATCCGTCGTAAACCACCTCTAATGCTCTCAGGAATGGCACGTGTTAGAGGGATCACAAGAATGGAATGAACCATCCTGCCTTTACTCCGTAAGCGTTCACCAGATTGCGCCACCTGAGCGAGGTATTGCACATCCGATTACAGCTCACTACTCATTTATTGACCTCGAAAGGATGAAAGGCTGAGTTGGCCTAGTTGGCTAACCTTGTAGCGGACGGTTTACCCACATCAGCTGCAGGTCAAGCGTAGGACAGGGAAAGTTCGCCGGTCACAGACCGACGTTCTACCACAGTGCCACGCAACCAACCAATTAACTCATATTATTATGTGAATTTTGTTAGTGAGATCTGAGATGGATATCTCTTACCTCAGCACTGAGTGAATGAAGCCAGTGCATGATTATCTGTGGTTAGCTTCATTGCTTTGAATTTCATTCATTACTTGCTGTTGGCTCTTAACAATGGGCATTTGACCTACAAGTGAAATTCTGCTCCAGTTACCATATTCTAAAAAGTTCTGTTTTTGGAGGACCTGATTTAGACCGAAGAAACATAAAGGTGATATGCAACGATTTTTTTACCAAATTGATTAAAAGTAGTTTCTAGTTGCTTACTGCAATATAAACCCGTCTGTAACAAATTTTAATAAATTATGTCGTACAGTGCTAAAAAATATAATTTAAAAAAGTACAAGTTAATTGGTCTTTTTGGTATAGTTATTTCTTTGGCTGTTTCCGTCATGTGTGACGCCATGCCAGGATACGCTTGTTTTGTTTGCGTTGTTATGCGTTTGAGATTAGATGAGAAGTTATTTATTTTACCATTTTATGTTTTAAGAACCTATTTCTACGTCGTTATGCCTATATGTGGTGTACTGTCTCACTCAACACTCCAATAGCCTGTTTCCTTGTTCGTTTCCCTGGTATGACGTCATCACTTGCAATAGTAAACAAATCACTTTCTTGCGCTTTTTCTAAAATTTCCTAATTCTTTGATGTTCCTTAATGTCCAAATAGATTTGCGTATATTAAAGACATACTATGGGCAATTTACTTTAACAACCAAAAAATCATTGCATATCATCTTTAAGAAAATACAGAGAAATTCTGAGTGCACGTGTGCGACTTTGTAGCTTGTTTGCAATGAATTGTTTTGTCCTGTGTTTTAAACTAAATGCACCTATTTATGAATGTTAATTAACATGTCTAATTTTTCACACTTTTTCTTCAAATCGAAGAATATTTTTCTGATACATTAAACTGGGTTTGCCTGATATATGCATTTTCTCTTAGCATATGCAATTTTCAGAATAATTGCATATGTGTTTTTTATTGTTAAATTGAAGTAATTGTTGTATAGTGATTACGTGTTTATTCGTGTGAAAGTATTCTGATACTTAAGTGGTGTCACAATGCTTTAGCGAAGAGTTGTCTTCAGATCTTCCAGAAGCTGTTGTCTGAACAAAATGACGTTGACACTCCATGTGACGGCCGCGTCGAGAAGTTAGTCTTGATTCTTCATTTTCCCGAGTCATCATACATTTCTTGTGCCTTCAGAACTAATTATCTGGAGATTTGGCCGTGATAGCTTTAATTCATTCAGAGGCACATTACTGGTGTTGATCATTGTTTCGGTTGCATGCCTGTGTAACCAGTTACTCTGATTATTTGTTCCAAAACAGTTTTCTTTGCAATACGTTATCTATGCTATATCTACCACATCTCTGTTTTAATGGCCTGGTTTCAGTTTTCTCCATTTGTTCTTGGTACAAATTCTGGTTTTCGTATCGGTTTCATCAGTTGTTGGCTCCGTGTGGGTCCCTGGGCTGTATGTAAGTGGGTAAGTGTCTAAGTAAGTAAGTGACAATTTTATGTAGCGCCGAAAGCAGAATAGGCCCTCTCCGTTTTCGTCTGGACCAAACATGGCTTCCATTTTTTGGGTTTATTTTTACGGATGCATGTTTGCTTTGTTGGTTTTTTGTTTTAGTTTTTCAGTACTTTGCCAAGAGATTGGCTTGGAAGAACGTCTCCGAAGTGACCTGTTTTGTGTCGGGTGGGACGTAAATCCTTAACTCAATCAATCACCAGTTCTCGAACGATCATATACACAATTTTTATCAATTTATCACAAGATTTTGCTTGTGATCGGAAATCTGGTTGGCCAGATGCCTCAGACAAACCGGAAGTATATGTCCAATTTTAGAGGTGTGCAAATTCCGATTTTGGCAGTTCTGAGATTCTGAAGGCTTACTCGATCGAGGTAGGCAAATAGGTTTGTCACTGTCGCATTGGATAGACCCGAGTTGGTTAGAACATAATAGTGATTGTTCTGGAAGATAATCTCTGGGGATAAATGTCACACGTTTTTTATGGGCTGAATATCCTTCCCCTCCCCTAGTCAACAGTGTCTAAGCACTGAATAAAACTTTGTATGGTCTTTTCAGGTTGTATTGTATATAAACGTTGTCTCCTAGAAATGTTTACAATTTACTGTCTCGGGGACTGGTATTAACCTGATAAATGAGTGCAGATACCTGCAATTTAATGAAGAATGCAGCGCTTGGGGACTAGTATTAACCACTTGCTGCAAACTTTCCATCTGTCCGACCCAGGAGGCAGCCAAGAACATATTTCTTTAATCACTAATAGTTTTTTAATGATTTTGCTTTTATCATCCAATTCCAGCATAAAGGGTACCTAGATTCTTGGCTGTATTTAATAACTTACTCTTTTATGATTGGCCATTTATGCGTGTGCATAATTTGCAAGAAAACCTGTTATTTTCCACTTTAATTCTTGGCTCAGTTTTCGGCGATTATTTAGTCTTTTACGGGGATGTAAATGAAGAATGCAGTTCACGTTTTTCCTGCAGTATTTTACACCAGTAGGTACCAGTTGAGACCTTGATAATAAGTGTGCGATGATGTTGTGCACGTTGTAGCATGTCCGTGCGTGAGATTGTGGTTCAGTGTCTGCTGCACACCGAGGCCACTCGGACTGTTCTTGATCTCATCAAAACTGGCGTGGACACCGTCGAGGCAGTCTTTACCACTCAGAGCAGGCCAGTAGTCCTTCATCGCTGGGCTGTGTTGGGTGCTTGTGCTACAACATGTATTCATCTGCACATTTTTAGGTCGACTTTTCTGAGTCGAACTGATGAAGTAGGTCTCAAATGTCCATCTGTCCGTGTATATGTACGTACGTCCGTCTGTCCACAAAAAGTTTCCTTGATTTCAGTGAAATTTGGCATGTAGGTAGAGATCGATGAGTGATGCACGACAGTTTGCAGTATGACCCGATCCAAGGTCAAGTTCAAGGTCACGAGCCCTTGAAAGTTGGAAATCCTTTTGTTTTCAAAAGCTATCTTTTTTGCCGTTTGCAATGGGAGCTGACAACTGACCACGGATTCTGAAACCGGGGCACAATATCTAAATTTGTTCGGGCCACATTTTTGATATTTGTCCTAGTTCCTGTGTCACGTGACTTTTAACTTAGTGTTAGATTTAGTTTATCAGTACTAAGCCAAGAGAATGGCTGGGAAGTACATCTCCGACGTGACGTATTTTGTGTTGAGTGGGACATAAAACCTCAACTCAGTCAATCATTGTCGATGCACATGATAATCTCAAGAGTGTGTTTATAATCTCAAGAGTGTGTTTTGTTCAGTGCTGTGGAGGGCGCTGGAGTTGAGCTAATTGAGCTGGTATGTCTTGCACTGAGTGTACTACGTCGACTCCTCCAGCTGTCACCAGAGGGAGCAACATCATCGGCGATTGCGTCGTCTCTGTCAGCGCGACCGGCTAGTCATCGTGATGAACATCTCGTCACAGTTGTTGCTCAGTACATCTATCATCGACATAATCCGCAGCTGCCGTCGCTTGCTACCAATCTACTCACTACTCTTTCTGTCGTGAGTTGCTCAGCATTAGAGGCAACTTACCTGTTGTGGACTGTCAGTTATACCTCATATCAGTTGTTGACATTTTGTGCTAAGTTCCTTTTTGGGTCGACTCTTGTGATTCGACCTAATAAAATGGGTCTCAAATGTCTGTCCGTGCGTGCGTAGGTACGTCCGTCCACAAAAAAGTTTCTTCGATTTGGTATATAGGTAGAGGTTAATGAGTGATGCATGACGGTAGGCAGTATGACCCGATCCAAGGTCAAGGTCACACGCCCTTGAAAGTTGGAAATCTTTTTATTTTCAACAGCTATCTCCTCCGCCATTTACAATGGGAGCTGGCAACTGACCACTGATTCTTAAACTAGGGCACAATAGCTAAACTTGTTCGGGCCGGATTTTTGATATTTATCCTAGCGTTTGTGTCACTTGACTTTGAACTTGGCAGAAATGTCGGTTGTGAAGAGTTTGACCATCAGTCCCATACGGGGCTAATTTATCTTATCATTTGAGCCCGTAGAGCTTGTGTTTTAATGCTGTTATCAGTCCTACATGTGTGCTATGATCACCAGTTCAGCTGTTTTTTTTCCAACTTCAAGCAGGTGCTGTTCAGTCCTTGTTTTTGGTGTGTGTGTTTACCATGCTTGGAATGTTATTTCAGTCAACTGAAGCTGTAACCCGAAATGGCACATTGTAAATAATCGGAATAGCAGCTGTAACTCTAATTTGCTACATGAAATGGAATAAGAATACGTTCCTTGAATACGAATTTGAAACATCACTGTATGCCCAACTGATGGTTCTATGAATGTTGAATTGTCCAGCTGTTTCCAATGTCGTTGCTCGCGTGTCTTGGCAATGATGCTGAACCAGTTCGAGATATTTACCTTGCTC
>Ga0209780_1005229_pt1 | contig 10199 bp, 7 predicted proteins | sample WorMetexBAHAMAS2_FD_187384 | JGI IMG/M metagenome (GOLD analysis project Ga0209780, IMG submission 187384) | Marine gutless worms symbiont microbial communities from Max Planck institute for Marine Microbiology, Germany - Inanidrilus exumae... | ecosystem: Host-associated > Annelida > Digestive... | reverse complement strand
ACACAAAACAGGTCATTTTGGAGGCGTTCTTCTCAGCCAATCTCTTGGCTTAGTACCGAAAAACTGAAACAAACACAACAACAGCAAACATGCATCCATAACAAAATATACTAACATAAAATGAACCTCCAAAAAAACTAAATCCAGGTTTGGTTGCCTCCTACGACCTCTGGCCTGGAAACGGAGAGGGCTACATTCAGGTTTCAGCACTTCATAAATTTGTCACTTACTTACTTACTCAGACACTTACCCACTTACTTACAGCCACGGGTCCCATACGGGGCATGTGAACCAGGCACAACGCAACCAATCAACCAGTTACACACACATGGTCAGCCCCATGAGAACAAGTGTATCAGACAGACCGCATCTGAGACAGTAGGGCAGGCGGCGGTGGCTATTGGCTACTGATGCAGACAGCCACAGGACGCCGGCGGCTCATAATCAATACCACCTCACAGATGCACAAATACTACGGTGGCCGACCAGCTGCAGCAGCCAGATACGATAGCGAGCGCACAAGCGACCTCCGTAGTACAGCAACGGCACCTCAATGCCCCACGAGGCAACGATTAATAGCAGCATCACTCCACCAGCATACATACAGTGTCACTTTATATATATATTTATATAGTCGAAAATGTCTGCGCATCAGCCTGTTTCTTCTTTGTTCCTTATGTACGGGAGCAGTTTTGAGCTGATCTGCACCAAATTTGGCATGTGGCATCTTTATATCCTTCGCACGGTCGTGTGGGTTAGCGAGCGCCGCTCAAGCGCGCGGGCTCGCGCTCCGCATGCCTGAATTGGCAGGCGCTACGGACCGGCGCTAGCCATCTGGAAATTAGGAACTAGTTGCCAGCAACTGCAACGATCGAGTGCCGCGCAGAAATCGAGTCATTCGGCGCGAGGCGTGGAGCGCTAGTTTTTAATAACAATAATAATAATAATAATAATAATAATAAAGCCCACTGACAAACAACCATTGTGGAAACCAGTCTTATAAGGCAAACAGTTGGTAATCACCCACAAACAGAAGTAAACATACACACAAATACTCAAATTACCAACAGATAAAACACTGACGAGTAACTCGCACTATTTTGAAAATACAAAAAGCACATAAACCTAAATCAAAGCCAGCAGTCATATTTACCCGTGTGTGTGTGTGTGTGTGTGAATCATAGTATACAATGTGGCATGTAACAGTGCCGATAAATCCTCTCATCCTCCATACAAATGACCGCTGCGCAGATAACATCTACTGCGGGAGTGGGGCACTAAACTGCTAGCTTATGTTAAGTTAATTTAAAAAAGGTAAAGGCTTCCCATATTCGTTACCGAGCGTTGGACCCGAAGCTGATCTCGGTGTACAGGCAGTCAGCCCGCAGATGACTATAAGTCATCCACCCGGCGGCAGGCTACCATTAATTTCCACCAGGCCTGCGGTTACCTTCCCAACCGCAGAGCATCACTTCCCCTTGACCAGTACCAAGCTGTACTGTTTGGTGACAGAGGCACATAAGTGTGAACAACTTGCCCAAGGTTGTTATGCATGTTTGCCCCGGGTAGGATCCTAAGTTAAGTTAATTACTTACTCACCATTATCGATTTATTACCAACCGTCATATCAGACAGCAGAACAAATGTAGATGTAATGATGCACATTACAGAACTTGCAGTGATGCGTCTGCATGTAAACTAACTAACAGTGATGCCATCTAGGGGCTTATTGAGGTTGGTTGTTTGAGACTTAGCAGTGCTTTCAACACAATCAAGGTAATATCATGCCTTTAGAGTAATAATAAAGAGTTAAAATGAAATTTTAATAAATGTGAGTTTTGAATAAGCTAATTCTGAAACAGAATGAAGTATCGAAGACGCCTATTAAGTGTATATATATTGTATATAACTTGAACATAGTTATTTTAAAAATATGAGTACTGTAAAGCAGTGTTTTTTAGTCGGCCATTTCTTTTTAGTCATAGTTTTTATATAGTCGACTAATATTTGCTGTCATTTTTATTTTATTTTAGTCGAGAATGTTAATTTTAGTCATAGTTTTAGTTTTAGTCGACAACATATGTCATTCATAGTCGTTGTCTTGTTTCAGATATCACAACTATTCATGGACACACTTCTTAATGTATTACGTCAGGTGCAAACAAGCTGCGAGTAACAACTACTATATATATGTAGTATGAAATGTCAGTTTAATCACTAATCAATAACGACAACCAAAACAGAAATAAATGCGGATTTGTGTGCATAAATGCACTCATTCTTCACCATAAGGATGCTAGCAAAAAGTGCCAAAAGTTGCTTTAGATATTTTCGTCAATGTCGTCAAGACTAAAACTGTTGATTTTTATATCGTTCTCGTCTTTTGTCTTCATTTTCGTTTTAGTCTCGTTAATGATAATTCAAAATGTTTTCGTCATTTTCGTCGTTGACGAAAAAAAACACTGCTGTAAAGTAGCGATCTTGATAGTAACCTGTATATCAGGTTAAATATAAACCTGACGGAGGTGGATTTCAGCTGGCATCTTTAGTCCAAACTGGGACAAAAAGCTACATAAGGAAGTTCAAGTAGAAATTAACAACAAACAAGGCGTCGCCCTAACCGGATGTCACACTACTGGCCCGCCGTCGCGTGCCGCCCCCTGGTGAGTTACGTTGCATATGCGCCGCTGTGGAGTGTTACAGACGACGACAGACGCCAGAGCGCATCATGAGTCTGGCCCACCTACACTAGGTGTTGGCTGACTAGTAATAAATGACCAGCAAATCTTACACTTAAAGCTCACTAGACCACCCGCAGCCAGGTATCGCGTAGTGCGCTCTCCTTCTCTTCCATCACCTATAGTTTTTGGTTTTAAATCACACGAGCCATTTTTGGCTCGATTTGAGCCGTCGGCTTGCCCGTCTGCCCAGCCTTGCTTGTACCGCTTGCCACATGTGCCTGCCGCACGCCTGAGCGACCGTCCGTCCATCCAAGCCACGCCCGTGGTCACACATCTTCACAATCCTATTATATATAGATTGTAATCTGCAAACCTGCGAGAGCTTTAATCCGAGACCTTTCGAACAGTTTGGCGGAATTGCTTTCCAAATCGTCTTCCATGTCATCCTGCTCGTCCATGATGTTGTTGATGTTAGTTCCATTTTCCCAATGAGGCGTGCCGCCTCGCTGGCCGGTCTCCACTTCAGTCATCGCAACCACACTTCACTGCACCTGAATCACAGCATTCCATGCTCATGAAAAACTAAAATTCACTTAATAGCAAAAATAATATTATATACACAACGTTGTGTAGTATGCAACAGATTTATTATATACACAACGCTTTTGACCAAAATTTCGCAACTCTATTGTTTCTTTCTTTCTGTTATGCCCACAAAAGACCTAGCCCCTTTTTCTTATATATCCCCACAAAAAAACCCTCTTTTCAACGATAAAGTATGAACTTAATATCGAATTCTTGTCAGCAAACGGCTAAAAAGTCGGAAAACGGGGAAAAGGGCCCATGCACGAACCCCGCTACCACGCCTACGCAAACATTTCTTTTATTACTGCGAATTGCGATACAACCTTTTTATCGGTGTCGACAAAATGCGCGCAAAAAATATCACCGTTACTGTATCGGTTAGGGTTAGTGTTACGGTTAGGGTCAGTTTAGTTTGATTTGTTAGCACTAAGAGTTTTCGTGCGTCAAGTGTCGCCATCTGCCGACGTTATGTATATAAGATATTCGTTGCATATGCACAACGTTGTTTCATCCGTTGTGTGTATAATAAATCTGTTGCAAACTGCACAATGTTGTGTATATAATATCGGGGTAATAGCAATTGCCACATCAAGTCTCGCAGAGATGTTAGGCAATTAGTTTTCTCTGTCATGAGTAGCTACTCTGCCCCGGCTTAGCCAAGGCGTGTGACGTCTTCATAATCACCATAACCACCATTAAAGTTCAAAAACATCTAAAAGCTAGAAAACATGGGCAGTTGTATGGACATGCAGGCCCACGCCGGCAACGACTGCAGGTAACACAGTGGCGTAATGGTATGATGCGGTATACGATACATGGCCACTAGCAACCGTGCGACCGTGAAGGTTTTTGTAAACGTGTGACCTTGACCTTTTGACCTCTGGGTCAATGCATGATGAGCAACTGCTATAGAGTATATGTGTACCAAGTTTGGTGTTAAAACTGCTGATAGCTCAAGCCGTTTTCCTGCTAGAGTACGGACAGACAGGCAAACAGACAGACACAACTGAACGCCCTACCTACGCCGGCGGCCATGCCTGCATGGCAATAAAGGAAACATGCTGCATGCTATCCAATATGGCAAATGACATATTGTGCAATAAAGCTGTGAGCAGATTTTGTTTTTCTCGAAAGGTAACTCAAACAAACTGAAATTTTGTTTGTTGAATTTCGTTGGGCCAAACTGATATGGTCTCATTGTTACTTGTTAGGCAGCCAGCAATTTACAAAACATTATTTTTGACACAAACAAAATCTGGCCTTCCGTCTGTGGCTAGCTATTTTCAGCAACTGTCATTCCACCATTCAGTATTCAGGCTGAGCTATTTTTAAAATTATTAATGTAATTGTAATACAGTTAACATAACAACCGAACAAAGTGTTTCACATATCAAATATTACTAAAAAAAATATAACTGTAAATTTTCTTACACCTGTCAACTTCTTCCTTTAAACAGTGGCTAATCTTCCATTAATTGACGACTAGATCTACAAGCTATTCATCTGTTGGGTGCACGTAATTGGATGATTGCAAGAAACCAACAAGTTGAAACAGGTGAATGCGTACCGTAGTCAATTTTGAGATGATATATGCTAGCAATTACAGCATGACATACAGATGTCATTTGAAATTATAAATATAAATTAAGACTTGTTCAACATGCAATAAGATGTAAAGTTACTGTTAGATTAGTGTTGTTTGCAAACAGCCACCAACATACTGCTAATGGATGGCAAATCTCTGTAACTTCGTCTACTAACACTTGAATAGCTAACATGCAATGTCATCTGTTAGCAGATGACTGAGATGAATAGCATCTACCTTCAATTGATTTAAAAGGTTCATTATGTGGTCTACATCAAACTCAAAAAGCAAGTTTCTTCACCATAACAACCCTTCCGTGTCAGTACTGACTCTGCAGCTTGTGTTGAATTTCAGTTAAACAAATGTATTTACTGTACTGAGAATAATATATTTGGCAGCAAGAACATAAACAAAGTCCGACCAAAGTTTCATACGAAAGCACAACAGTTTCTCTTACTTTGTCTGTGAAAAACAATTACAACCCATTTACTGGCAATTTATCTAGTACAACCAGGGTACTGGAAAAAAACAATCACTTGTTCACTCCCTATCACTGTAGGTATTATACAACATCTTTAACAAGGTGTCACCCTAACGGGATGTAACCGTACTGGCCCGCCGTGCAGTGTCGGCGCCCAACCGCCCATGCACCTGGCCGGCCCGCCGGCAGCATTACAAACGAGTTAGTTAGTTAGTTGGAGTTTAATGTCCCCTTTCAGCACAAATATGGCTATATCAGAGACAAAAGGTCGAGGGTGGAGAGCTATCCCTACTCAATGAAGGAAGGCCAGCGATATATTAACCTCAACCCTGGCCGCCTTTTTGTTCAGCAGGCACCCAAAAGGGAAAGGGATCAAGAAGCTCATTTAAATTATTACGAAAGCGCCTACAACAAGGGCAGACAACTATCGCACCGCAAGACGAAACTAAACCAAATACAACAAAATATGAGAATAAATCTTAACTAAGCAATACAGATAACACAATCATAAAACAACACAAACTAAACCCAGGTTCGGTCGCCTCCTACGACCTCACGCCTGGAAACGGAGTGGGACGATTCTGGTAGAAAGGGATCGGATGACAATAGAAGAAAATCAGTAAAGTGAATGAGAAAAGGAAAAAGGGAAAAAGTAATAAAGAGCAAAAGATAAGGAAGTGAATGGGCAAGGGAGAAGCAAAGTCGGAAAGGGGGTACCCCGGCCCGACGAGGGGTGCATTACAAACGACGCTGACAGACAACAGACACTAGCGAGCAAAGTAATATAGACCAATTAGGCAGGCCAGTAATAAATTGGTCTGTAATATACATTCTGCAGTAACTAAAAACTGTTCCGACCAGTTCTTGCACGGAAATGATGACTAAAAAGTTAAATACTGTTTGCATTAATCATTGTGACTTGACATAAGTCGATAGATCACACAATGCCTTCACTGACCAACAGCACATTAAAAAGAAAATAAGAAATGGAAAATTTTGTTGCAAAGTTAATCTCTTTGATTTCTGCTTGGCTAAAAATATGAATATTACATGCACCCGAAAGTGCAGCGGACATTCTGTGGGATGTTGTTATACGCAGTACTTTTAGTGCTGAGGGAGAATGGAAAATGTTCTTTGCATGGTATAACTGCAGTTGTGACAACTCAACTCAATTCAACTCAAAGTGCACGGCAGACGCATGTGTAAACATCTCTATGTCCACATCAAAATATCGGCAAATTATAAACAAAACTCATATAAGCACTTCATGAACAGATCTGAGATCTATTACCGATTGTGGTCAGGTGAGCCATGAAATCATATTTAACATCTTGGTGCAGTGAGAACTTATCTAGACATGCTATTAACAGGTCAACAGTGTCAACGTCAACTACTGAATTAGGTACAAGAACTGCAAATGGACAATGTTGAAGAATCCATAATTAACCAATATCAATACCCTTATTAATGCCATCTGTTACAGTTAGAACAGTTGGTATATTACATATTGCAGCCAAATAGCTGGATTAGTACAAATGATACACACATTCAGTTAGCAAAATTAACCTACTGTCCAGTCATCCATATATAAAGCACTTCATACAACAATTCATACAGAGTACACGTAATGATAAAATAATGATAATGTGTATAATGTGTACCTAGGCCTAATCATAATGATATAAACAGTAGGGTATGAAAGACTTGCAAAATTTAACAGTTCTAATTGGCAATGGTTTAAATGTTTCGGCGTGGAATCAGAAGGGTTCGTGGTCAGGGTGAGCATCAGTGTCAATGACTGTCATTGCACAGTGATATTCACCGTGCACACGCATGGCAAATAAATGGCAAAAAACAGCATATGTACCGTGTGCATGCATTGGCACATAGTTATTAATATCCGTGCGTGTGCGTGCAGTTAATAAATGATTTTAAAATGCTACACATCATGCACGCGCAACAGTGTGACATGTTAAAAAATGATTAATAAATTTGGTTGCTCTTTTTTGTACTTTGTCATATTCTAAGTGTGGGCAAATGGTGGATTTGTACAGTTGTATAAAAGTTATCTCATCCATATAAATGAAATTTCTTTTGATAATACACAGTATACAGTAAGCCTCGTTTGTTTTCTGTAAAATATGATCTCTAATATTTGAGAGGTTAACTGTCAAATATTACCACTAAGTCGTTAATTGAGTCCAGCTTACCTAATGCATATGTATTAGACAGTAATTAGGAATAATGTTACGGATTCTTCAACATAACCTACAGAAGCATAAATGCACGACACCATGCAGCTATTGTGGGTAATATTGATCACACAGCAGCATATCAACAGTTTCTCCATGTCTAAGTAATTTGTAAAGTCGACTACAGTGTTTATTATTCTCATATCTGCAACACCTTACTTCAGTATTGATCAACTCACAGTGCGATCGTTACCTTGGCATTAATAAAACACTATTAAACTGGAAAAATAACTATTCAGTGTGATTCCAGTGTATGGCTTTCCAGTGAAAATTGTAAAGTGTGGAATATCAGAGAAGAAATTATCACCAAGTGTGGAATCCGGCGCATTGAGGCCGTTGTGAGAATCCGACAACAAACAACAACATCAAATACTGATCTGTGACTAGTAATGGCATAAGCTACCAGTACAGTGACTGCTTCAATCAAATATAAAGGCATAAATACCGCTAATAAGCAACCGCCGGAATAGCATTAAGCAGCGACCGCCATGACGGTCCTCTGCCGCAAAGCTGCACTGTTTATCGTTTTACCAAGAACCTATGATTATGCCGTTAAAATATGAGCGAACCTACCAATAACCTTTCCGTGTTAATCCCGGGCAGTTTCCGTGTCGAATCGGTGCAGGAGAAGTCGAAATAATCCAAAATCGCGACGAAAAGCTGCACACGCAACAACCACAACACCGCACATTCGTTGACAAGTGGCACGCAAAGCCCAGTTTAGTAAGTAAGTAAGCATTGCAGACGCACAATCAGTCCATCACATCATCACACGGAGAAAACGGAAGCAGGCATCAAAGGCCTCCGTTGTCTGTATTCGAGAAATAATGACTAAATAGCAATAGTACTAATAGATAAAATATTATACCATATAGTACTACGGTTTCCTATACCATGGAGTCATGATGGAGATATGCTTCCATCTTGATCAGTCGACAGGCCCGTTTAAACTTTAAAAGTGTCAACCGTTTCTGCAGTAACTACATAATCTACTTTTGCATTCTCGGCCTTGGCCTTGGCTTACTGGCCTTGGCCTTGACACCTCTGGCCTTGTTAACATCCCTGCTTTTTAACGAACGTGAACTCACGTTCACGCTTGCTATATGCTATCCGTGAATGTTTATCACATAATGATACATTATTCTTAATGCTAGTCTTATTTTGGGGCCTCTCCCCAACTGCTACGCTCGCCGCGTCTAGCGGAAAGCCCAATGTTAGGCAGGTCTGTCTGGCATCCGTCCGTTCCTATCCGTCTTTTTCTAACCTTAGTGTGTTAATAGAGCACGCGGCGCATACTCAACGTGACTCACCAGGGGGCAGCATGCGACGCAAAACACATTCTGTCTTACATTTCGGTCTTGGTATCTTAATGATATCATAGATAGCCCCCAAACACGAATGATCCAGCCTCCAAAACATGACTCCAATAAATTCGCTTTAGTGCTTTACTGCCCATGCCAGTATACAAGAAGTAAGCAGTAATGGCCGAGGTGGCCGGCTGGGGGTAAAGGCAGGATGCTCACCTCTGTCGGGTATCAGATAACACTGTGTGATTCCTATATGACATGTGAGTTTCCTGTAGCGGTGTGGCAGAGTTGTCTGCGAACTGCTATAGGGCCTACAGTACACTTACTTTACTTTTTTACTATACTTTTGTATTTATGAAGACATGACGTTATCAATAACACCGGAAGTGCATATCGAATCGCATTGTCATCATAAGATGACCGATCCACGGTCGCTAGTAATATGTAGCCTACGGAAAATTTCGTAAAATTTGGTCATGTGATTTCTGAGATATGCGGGCAGACAGACAAAGAAACAGACAAGCAAATAAATAAACGAAGAGACAGACGGACATACACTATATACAGAGGCGATGGTTGCAATACTTCGCATGATCCTACCGGTGACGAAGTCATAGCGAATATTCATTGCATCAAAGATAGCGATTTCTGAGCAAATTAGATCAGCAACGATGCACAGTGGATTGTATAGGCCTACCGCCTTAGGAAAATACTAGCGTTTACCCGGCCAAAGCCCAAAGGCCGGCCGGGAAGTGGGACCACTAAACTGGAATCAGGAGCACAAAAGCGTTTGAGACGGTCGCGCATCGACGGCTACAGGCCACGCCCCCAGGCTCGCGCGCGATTGGTCCGTGCCGCTGTCGTACCACCGGCCAGCGTGCAGGCGAGCTCGCGAACTCGCAGGCCATTGCGCAGCCCAGCGCTTGTGGCCCGTACGGACTTCCTCAAAATGGTCCATTTTGCACCGTTTTCCCAATTTGAATTTTTACACGTTGAGGGTAGAAATTTTCCTGGTGTTTTTTTATCCGTTCACGTCTACCTATGACTCCTATGAACCACGAAACGTTTCATGGAAATTGCATGGTCCGCACGTTTTTGAGAAATCCGGAAGACAGACACACAGACAGACAGACGCGGCAACTTTATATACCGGTTGTACCCGCCTGCATGGGTAGGAGTACGCAGGCAAGAGAAGCAATGTTAACGGATGAAGATTTTGTTTGGCGCGAGTGACCGTCGGTCCACTCGGCCGGCTGTATAGGTATACGTAGCGGAAGCGAATGCAATGTTGACGATCACGCGGTGCAC
>Ga0209780_1005228_pt1 | contig 10201 bp, 7 predicted proteins | sample WorMetexBAHAMAS2_FD_187384 | JGI IMG/M metagenome (GOLD analysis project Ga0209780, IMG submission 187384) | Marine gutless worms symbiont microbial communities from Max Planck institute for Marine Microbiology, Germany - Inanidrilus exumae... | ecosystem: Host-associated > Annelida > Digestive... | reverse complement strand
TGCTGAAACCAAACTATGCCAGCTGACGACTCGAGGCATGCATGTACAACGCTGAAGAATCAGCATACTTCCAGCACATAATGAAAAGCAATGTAACATGCTTGCGTGCATCGTGCTAGACCGAAACTTTATAACTGCATGTCCGAGAATCTTTTAACATCGAGCCAATCTCATCACCAATAAATCTGTGAAAGTGCCCATCAAGTTATTTTGTTTATAAGGAAGCACACGTGTGCATGCACATGTCAACAGCCAATGCACTAACATGATATAGCAAATATATGGGGAAAATCAGCTTCAGAAATGCATCAACTGTCTAAAATACTCTGGAAATGCAAGTCCTTCATCAGTAATTCAAGATGTCCATGCAACCACAGACGGCCATCAGATGTAGCAACCGTTCTGTGCAAGAAAACTACCACTACGACTATGTCAACCGTGTACAATACCATACTGCAGCAGTCTAACACCGGCAGCACATAACAGGTGGCATCACTAGCAACCAGCATACACTAAATGGTGCCACAAGCAGTCAGCATGCTCTTGGTCAACAACAGAACTTACGGCAAATGATTTGCCAGCAGGTCTCGAAGGCTTTGGGCGTGTCGGTGGTCGGACTCGTAGTGTGACTGAAGACAGCTCGTTGGGGCTGGTTGTCAAGCTGGACTGAGAGGCGTAACGAAAAAGTGAAGAGTTAACCTGGGACAGAGAGTGTAGTCATATAGCAATAACAAACGAGTAACAATACAGACATTTGCACTGTGCGGTGCACAAAGTCAGCAATCACAGCTGAATAGAAGGCTCTGGCAGTCGCTAGGTGGCAGCACATGTAAATGTGGACAGGCTATGTAGAAAGGTAAATGTATCAGCAGAGCAAAGTCATGCAGTCCACCTCAGAGAGACAGGCAAGAAGCCTGAAGGAATATGAATTCACCCTACTGTTTGCTCAGTAGAAAGTAATATACTTTATCAGAAGCAGTCAGAATTACACACAATGATTATATATGACAACTGACAACTAATCTGCACTAACGTTTATACCAATATCACAGCAGCAGGAACTCAGCAACCGATCTATAGCAAAGAAGTCGCCACAGCCACCAACCACTCCAATGTAATCACGACATTCCATCACTAATACGACTTCATTCTATTAGCAATGTTCAATTAACATTAAGACTTCATCACTGTTTGGTTTGTTTATAAATGACAAAACAGACCACAAGATGGATAGTATAACAGTGATGACGGATTCATTTCAAAAATTCACAATTACGATGTCAAAATATCTGAGAGTTAAAACAACTGTACAGCTAAGACAGAGCAAAACTATCATAAACTCCATAGTGCCTTCTCTACCATTACAATAATGCTTTTGCTGACACTGCCGGGTGGTGAAAGCATAAAAATAGGATATGGCCAACTTTACCGTGAATACTCCTGGTCGGGTCATCAGTGGTCATATAACTCCTGTCACCAAACAATAATGTCAACGCACTCAAGCACAGAAACTGACATACGCTGAAGTTGCTGGTGGGCTTTGGTGCATTTCTGAACGAGCCAAGTTTGTGCAGTGGGACTGGTAGTGCTGCAGGAGTGGTCACTGCAGTGGTCAGTGGAGTCAAACTCTCTCCAGGTGGCTTTTCATTCTCTTGATTCTCCTATTTTCAACATGTTCAGCATCAAAACAACTAGAAAACATAGGCAGGCACATCGACATGCAGACCCCACGCCGGCAATGGCCGCAGGTAGCCCAGTTGCAATAAGTATGCAGAATCCGGGGCATGGTCACTAGCAACCATGCGAATGTGACAGTTTTCGTAACCCTGTGACCTTGACCTTTGACCTGTTGACCTCTGGGTCAATGCATGCAGAGCGACTGCTATGTAGTATATGTGTACCAAGTTTGGTGTTGATAGCTCGAGCGGTTTTCTTGTTAGGGTGTGGACAAACAAACAGACAGACAAACAGACGAACAGACAGATGCAACTGAATGCTACGCCGGCAACTATGCCGGCATGGCTAACAATCATGCATGTCAGTTCCTACCCCTGCGCTATTTAATCACGGTTTCATACACCCAACAATACCATATCTTCCACGTGTGTCCCCTTTGTTTCACACAATCTACCACTATCATCGTACACTGTTTGATTCAATCAGCATCATCTTCACGTTTCACATGTCCAATCTGTCTTTCTTAATCATCAAACTGACTGTTTTCAGTTTCATCAACTGCATGTGCTCCTTTCTTTCTCATTTCTTTAAATGTAGACCCATATATCTATCTGATAATGCCCATCTCAGGCCTATCTGACACGTGATACTGCAACACAATTGTCATATTTTGCTTTCAACAGACAAAGGAGACAGACACAGTATGACAGCCAGGCAACTGATATTACAGTAACAGTAATGCCTCTGTTCACTTTAGTTCTATCTAACATTACACTAACATCACAAACAATCGTGCAAATCAGCTCAAGCAATGACAAGCAAAGCAAAAAAACTGAATGATCTTGAGCACAGACAGCTGAATGCAGCACTGCAGAGCTGTCATGTATACACTGCAACATGTCAGATCCACTAGGTGACATCACGTCTCAGAGGCAACTGAGCCTATAATTCAATCAGCAAATAAACAGAGGGTGGACGGACGAGTTGATAACATGTCGTACTGCTGTGCAAGATGCAGGTTTGAATCTCCATAGCACTGAAGGAATCTGTAAATATCTACGTATCATAACTTAGTCGTAAGTTCAAGCATGTGTGCGTATCGTTTCAAGTTACGACGTTGTGGTAAACCATACTGACTGATTGAGTTAAGGTTGCATGGTAAACGTAATGCCTGCATAGCAGCAGCTCAACGACCGTGCTAAACCATGTGTTACGTTTGGCTGCTAATCTACTGCCCAATGCTGTCCTGCATGGCAACTTGTTGTTCAGTGTGAATTTGTAATCTCTGCATTTGTTGGTGAAAATAATTCTTAAAGGTGATATGCAACGATTTTTTACCAAACTGATTAAAAGTAGTTTCTAGCTGCTTACTGCGATATAAACCAGTGTAACAAATTTTGATAAATTATGCCGTAAAATGCTAAAAAGTACAAGTTTATTGGTCTTTTTGGTATTGTTATTCTTCGGTAGTTTTTGCCATGTGTGACGTCACACCAGGATACGCTTGTCTTGTTTGCGTTGTTATGCGTTATTGAGATTATATAAAAAGTTATTTATTTTACCAGTTTATGTTTTAAGAACATTGACATTTTACTTGTTACTACTGTAGTGTAGTGTAGTGTAATGTCTCACTAAACACTCCAATAGCCTGTTCCCTTGTTTGTTTTCCTGGTATGACGTCATCACTTGCAAATGTAAACAAATCATTGAGCGCGCACTTTCGGGCGCTTTTTCTAAAATTTCCTAAATTTTTGACGTTCCTTAATATTCAAATAGATTTGCTTATATTAACGACATACGATGGCAATTTACTTTAACAACCAAAAATCATTGCATATCATCTTTAAAGATGATATGCAATGATTTTTTTACAACACATAGGCATAACGACGTAGAAATAGGTTCTTAAAACATAAACTGGCAAAATTAATTTCTTATCTAATCTCAATAACGCATACCAACGCAAACAAAACACATCACACATGCCGAAGAATAGCTATACCAAAAAGACCAATAAACTTGTAATTTTTTAGCATTTTACAACATAATTTATCAAAATTTGTTACACAGACGGGTTTATATTGCAGTAAGCAGCTAGAAACTACTTTTAATCAAGTTGGTAAAAAATCGTTGCATATCATCTTTAAGTCTTCTTCTTCTTCAAGTGACTCACCCACATCACTGCATCATGACAATGATACTGTTAACTTGAGTTACCAGATACTGAGCAATTGTAAACTACAGCTCTGGCACTATAATGCTATCACACACACACTATCACAAAACACAGGATGCAGTGCACAATACATCACTCTAATCACTAGCCATACTGTAGTTTATAGAGTAGCTGATGGTTACGTTCCCGCTAACAGCAGAAGGCTGAGATGGTCACAGCAAACAGACTACAGTCAGTGACCTCTGCAACTGACCTCAGAGTTGCATCACCAGTGTTCAATCAACCAAAAATCATAACAGACAAATTGACAGATGATGGTTCTCTCTCAGGTTTAGACACCGCTAAGCTGACAAGCCAACAAAAAAGGTAAAGACTTCCCATACTCGTTATCGAGCGTTGAGACCGGAGCTGATCCCAGTGTACAGGCAGTCAACTCGCAAGTGACTTAAGTCATCCGCCCGGCGGTAGGCTGCCATTACTTTCCACCAGGCCTGCTGTTAAATCCCAGCTGCAGAGAATCACTGCCCTTTGGCTGGTACTCATTTTACTGTCCCATGGAGGATAGAAGGCTGAGTCGACCTGGGGACAAGCCAACATAATCGGTCAGAAAGAAATGCAGATTCTCACCTTAATATTACGGTGTCCACTTGTTGGCCCATTACACTTGCCATGGCCCTCGGAAGCCTGTTTAGACACAGGTGACTGGCCACTGGCTGGCTTGTTCAACTGATTCCTAGCATTACCGGTGGCGCCAGTACTGACTGGTTGTGCACCTGCTTGCTGAAGCTGACCCACCACACCTGCTGGGCTACTAGACACTGCTCTGTCCCGCACAATCCGCAGGCATGCTGCAACACAACACAACCCTCGTCATTCAATAACAGTAACAAGGCAATCAAAGGCAGTAGACTTCATCCTCATTACTACTATGTGAGCTATCTGTACACACCCCACTAAGTGAAAACATGATATCATCCACAAAACTGAAAGCACGTAATGTATTGCTTTGTCATCAGAGAAGGATTGCGCCACCGCCACAGGTAATATAGACAGAAAATTTAAAGCAGTCTAGAAATGTGGTTTTTAAGATACGCAAGCACACATACATGCACACATACAGAGAGACATGCAAACGCACTGATCACAGTACTTTGCACCCCTCCCGGGAATAAACTAACAATCATGATTACGCTTGTACAGCCCTACCTGTATTTGGTGCCCCTTTAGGGGTGACCCTATTCCAATATTGCCAAAATCTTTGGTACCTGAAAACTAGAGTCCCTATCTTATTGTGTTGGTTGGTTGCGTGGCTCAGTGGTAGAACGTCGGTCTTCGGCCGGCGTACTTTCTCTGTCCTGCGCTCGACCTGTAGCTGACGGGTGACGACTTATGTGGGTAAACCATCCGCTATGGGTCAACCAACCAGGCCAACTCAGCCTTTCATCCTTTCAAGGTCGACAGATGAGTAGTAAGCTGCAATTAGATGTCTCTTACCTCAGTTAGAGGTGGCGCCATCTGGTGAACGCATACGAAGGAAAGGCAGGCATGGTGCATTTGCAGGTAAAACTGTGTGCTCCATGCCTGAGTGCTTTGAGATATACATAGTATATAAAAGGTGCTATATAAATACGCTTCCTTTCCTTTTCCTATTTGCGGCTTGCGTGATCCTATGTTTAGCTGTTTTGATAGAAATCTAGACTGGTGACAGACAGACAGATGGACACAGAACATACCACACTAGCATAGCATCGTGCGCTGAAGACAGGACATACCGTCGTGAAACACTCGTTCAACGTTCAGTCCATATGTGGCACAAGTTTCAAAGTAGGCAGAGCACTTGAGCTCGGCGGCCAGCAAGCGTGCACGGGCGTCGGCGATGAGCCGTGGATTCACCTCACTGATGGTGTCCTGAGTACCGACGAGTATCAGCGGACACTCACGCACCGCGGCACAGTACTGAACCATCTGTGAGTGATATGTGTACACCGTGTTGAAACTCACCTCATTCTCCAGGCTAAAGGTCAGGATGACCGCGTCCACCCAGCGTGAAAACTGACCACACACACACACAGGTGTGCCACATATACACAATGCACTATCTCCACTGTAACGGCTATTTTCCATGTGAACGTTGGTTAGCTAATCCTTCCTGAGACCGATGTCGCACATGCAATTTTATTGCGCAATTTTGTCGCGCCACTTTATCGTGCGACAAAGTTGCACACAGTCCATGAGTGTGACAGACAGACAGAGAGATGGACAAACAGGGAGAATCATCACACAATACACTACACTTGCATATAACACTGCAAAGTCAGAATCCAGTGTATCGTAATAATGGCAAAATATAACACAAAAAAGGTTTTAAGCTGGATATGTAGTTTAAAAGGAAAAGCTAAAGATGACATTTAAAAGTTGTCATATAGTTAGGTTAATTGTTTGGGCATCTCGTAAGTGTTGCTAAAATGCATTTTGTGTAAATACCAAGATATGGTTCAACTATAATGCAATGCTGCTATATAACATGAATACCACGACTGGTCAGCAATAATGACCCATTTTGTTGTGCCACTATTCTTGACAGTAACAATAAATTGTAGTTTTCCGATGGCAGTACTTCGTCAAAGCATAACCTGAAAGCTATTATTATGTACCACTTGATGAAATGATCACTTTACATTCTGGTAAAAGACACTCAACAAATGCTTGACAGACCTGCATGTCAGGAGGTCCGCCTTCATCCCGTATCAGCAGCAGGTAACTCTGCCCATCTACCACCACCTCCTTCTTGAACCGACCGCCTGCATCACCACCATCAAGTTCAACGTCAATCATAACTTATACAACACAAAACCATCATAAAGACCACAAAGTCCTGTGTATTCTAGTATGTAAAGAAAGCTAAGTCTTCAAGGTTTGTTGTAACTGTCACTAGAGACGGCAATTTACAGTTCATCCAGCAGCGAATTCCAGACCGATTCCAGACCGTTGTGGCACCACAGAAAAGGCTCAATGGCGAAAAGTGCCACATGGCAGAGGAGCGTTACTAGCAAATAGCACATCGCATTGAAAAAGACAGTATGATGGTCTGACAAACGTTCACATTAACTACTCAAAGGACTACTACAACTATCATTTTTCATTTAAGTGAACAACTCTCTTTAAACAGAACTGATCAGGGCTGCTGCACTACTGACAATGTAATTTGCTGATTATTATTATTTTATGAAAAACTATCATCATCATCATCATCATCATTATTACCTTCAGAAGACTCCTCTTGTAGGTATGATCCAGTGAGGTATCGGTGTACGAGAGCCGATTTGCCACTGTTGCCAGTGCCCAGAACACCCTACATGCAGGGACATTTTATGCACCCTACCATCTATATCCTGCAATACTGGTGTACACAACTAGCGTACACTGATTCAATACCACCGCCAACACTGTAACATGTAATGTAATGCAATACAGGTCAAGCGGAGCCGCACAGCCATTCTAGGTTTACTTCATAGGCAGTACCCTCATGCCAGTCAGCAGGCCATAGTAACAGCAGCAGTGACACCCGGAGGCCACTCCTACGACTGCATTTTGTGCACACACACACACACACAGGAAGAACTGCAACTCTACTACGCCTATTTAGACTTCGTAATAGCTCTTGCTATTTTAGCCGCACTAAAAATTTTTAATTGACAAAGGAGCACAACAGTGCACTACTTATAACGGAGTTGCTATGAAACAGAAGTACCAATATACGACCGTCAGTTGCATCGCAGTCAAAAAAGACTCTACATGTAGAGTGAATATGAAAGCAGTTAGATGACGACCTGCCAGCCCCGCCCAGTGGAGCCCGGCAGAGCACAGCTGTCACCGCTGACAAGCAGTAAACAGTACACAGTGCTCTCTGCTAATGACATCCAGTTTACGCTGTCTGTCGCTCACTCACTGCATAAATAACTAGAAAACATAGGCAGTCGTATCGACACCAGTACTCACGCCGGGTGCACCTGATACCCCTGTGACCTTGACCTTTGACCTTTTAACCTCAGGGTCAGTGCATGCCGAGTTCCTCGCCGCACATTAGCCCAGGAACTCTTCAGGCGACAAAGATCTTTGAGAAATTCCGATGGGATCGCGCGTTTTTCGACCAATCGAGAAACCTATTTACTGTCGACTGTGTCTGCAGGTGTATACAAAATGCAACAGCACCGGTTGTTTATCTGGCCTGCTGCGCGGCTGTCGCTGCTGTTACTGTCGCTTGCTGATGCTCTCTTCGTTCACATTTCTATACTCTACACTCAACGCTGCCCAGTAAACATGTAATGGCGAATGCGGTGTCATCATCACCACTAGCCCACTCAAATATACGCCACCTATACACCAAAGGGCTATAGCGGCTAATATTGAGCCAACCATACGCAACAGGTAGGCTACTCAAGTTCTCCCCGCAATCAAACACGCGCCAAAATTGCAGCCAAAATACTATCAAATTAACACATGCATTTTAACTTTCTTCGTGCAGCCCCTGCGTATGCCCAGAATTCCAGCCAGATGTACGCCAGTGCAGCTGGGTTTGATAGACACGACGGATGTCCGCAGCTCCATAAACGACAGCAAGCCAGAGAAGGCAGGCACACAGACACACATACGTGCAGACAGACTCAGACAGACAGAGTGAGAGGAAGGAAGTGCAGCGTGTACACACCAGCCGTAGATGCGGAACTGATCTGCCAAGCGTCCACTCCTGACTGTTAACGAAGGAATCTGTAACCAAACAAGGCACGGCGACCATAGATTAGGTTACTGCTATTTGTACACAGACAGGGGCTGAGTTGCGGTTTACAGTGAAAGTGGCGACGCTCGCACTGCAGTTTAAATGTTATCTTGAGGTGGACTGGATTAAAGTCTGATGCCTAGCTCTTTACCCTCAGTGCGACTGGTGAAAAATGTTCTCCATGGCAACCCGAAGAGTCAACCACACGTGACCTCATCATTTCCCATCCACACTCTGTTAACTCACGAAGAAAGCGATGTCACTCCAGCTCTTCAACGCCAGTAGGCAACCGGAGTTCTTTCATGATATGCAAGTAGAAACTTGTCCATTGTACGTGCAACAGAATTTTGTGTTTTACGTCATAAAAATTCGAGCTAAATCCTTAGTCAACAAGTAGGCTTATGTCCGTCTCGGACAGAAATGTACGCTGGCCGCTCGCGTGCTGCCCCCTGGTGAGTCACGTCGAGTATGCGCCGCACACTCTATTAAGGTTAGAAAAAACGGGACAGTCGGACAGACAGACGCCAGACCGTTACATTAACATTACTCTTACCGCCAGACGCGGCCAGTGCCAGCGTAATAACAAACAGGTAAGAGTACACGTAGCTCAGCTTATGCCCAATCGGTATGTTACTATTATTCTGTAATACGATAACGTCATAAGTCACACCATAAGTAAGTTTAATGTTTAATAGCAAGTTATAAAAACTGCTAGATTTAAATAGAAAAAAATAGAACAATAATAAAATAAAAATGTGCACTACATGGAAATAACAAACAAAGTAATGAAACATCAAAAATCACAGATGACATCGGTTATTGATAATGTAATAAAGAATAGTTGATGAAAGATGTGTATCGTTTCGTGCGTGTAACCGGGCGTGGATAGACAGATGCAGCTCGCAATCTGGAAGTAACGTCATGGTTCCTGGGGATAGGAAGGAGGAAATGCAAGAGCCTGTACAGTAGTAATGGTATCACGTCCAGTACAAACAGCATCTTGCTATATCTGTCCCGGAAGGGCTTTGATCCGTTCTAGGACGTGTGTGCATGATCCAGCATGGGATATTGATTTTCTCTGAATTATACATGCCGCCAACAGCGGCCTTGTCTCAAACTGCAGTCACGAATTCAGAGGCAATGGCGACCCATCCACACTAATTGCTATTGACTTAACACAAACTACACAACTTTCGACAAAATATACTACCCAGTTTCTAAGGTATAACAGTTTAAAAACTGGAATATGAAAACGTCAATTTCCAACACGTGAAAACCCATTGCTTACTGAAACAGTTGCGCAGGCAAAGACGTAGTGATTTTGTATACTTTACGTTCAATAAATAGTAATTAGTGTTGTTAAAATGATATGGTTAAAATGATATGTTGTATTTCAATGGCTTTCAACTTTGGCATCACTTATTTGGGCCAAAGTATACATACATGAAATTTAGACGTATGTGCAAAACTGGAGAAACGCTGGCCCGCAAAACTTTTCGGCTTCAACACAGATCCTGGACCTATCTGGCAGCTTGGGTTGGTTCCAGACTCCCTAAGCCGGTGTCCGGACA
>Ga0209780_1005227_pt1 | contig 10201 bp, 5 predicted proteins | sample WorMetexBAHAMAS2_FD_187384 | JGI IMG/M metagenome (GOLD analysis project Ga0209780, IMG submission 187384) | Marine gutless worms symbiont microbial communities from Max Planck institute for Marine Microbiology, Germany - Inanidrilus exumae... | ecosystem: Host-associated > Annelida > Digestive... | reverse complement strand
GAGTAGTACAGTTTTTTAGAAGTGAGTATAAGGTTGTGGTAGCGGTTGCGAAGAGACTTGAAAGATGACCAAGAGAGAGCAGTGTGAGTACGTTTATAGAGGTTTTCAGCACGACGGACGGCAGATAATTGGAATCTTTCGCGGAGATGCTTAGCAGGCTTTGAAGGTGGGGCAAATTATTGCCAGCTGTCAATAATTGCACTACCCATTCACTGATGTAGCTGTACTAAGCTCAGAAAACGCCAGCAAGAAGAAGTTGAATAATTGCGTAAGTTCATTATGTACAAAAGAGGGTTTTTGTGGGCTATGTACATAAGAAAAAAGAGCTGGGTCTTTTGTGGTCATAAAAGAATGAAACAAACGTTCACATTTACTGAAAATAGCGAAATGGTGCCTTTATTTTCTGTGAATAATCACAGAAAATAACGGCACCATTTCGCTATTTTCTGTGAATCGTCACATAAAATGTAACTGACGGTCAACTCCAGCTTTTCGGCTATTTCTTTCACAGCTTTTATTTTTTAAATTTTATTGCTGTATGATTTCGAGTTGACATGATCATATAAACACGGCTTTTCACTCTATAATTCCCTATAAATGACGCCTCCTGATCTTCCAACAGCGCCACGTTTTCGTTTTCGTGTCATAAATGACGTCATATGATTTCATCACAAAAAACTGGGTCACGACCGGCGGTCATTTTCTTCAGTTGAGTTGAGTCGGATCGGTCGCTCTGAATGCTCTTACAACCTGACTCAACTCAAGTAGAAATGTTCAGAAATGTTGAAAACTAGTAAAAACACGCCGACCAGTTGAGTTGAGTTGGGTCCTAAAAGTGTTCAGAGCGACCGATCCGACTCAACTGAACTCAACGAGTACAGTTGAGTCGGATCGGTCGCTCTGCATCCCACCTTAGTTAAAAAGCCAATTTTCAAAAGAGGCGTGAAAAATGAGTTGGTGCAACACCCACTACACATTTGGTTTATCACTTCAGGCTGCTTGGAGAATGCCTCTGGAACATTTCTATACATCCTACTAATCTGATCTCACCACAAAACAACTTTTAATAAACAACATGGGTCATACAATAATAGAAATCTGAAAAAATATAGATTTTCGATTTTACGCCTCAGCCAGCAACACCTCTACTGAAAAATAGGCTGTCATTTTGTAGTGCTACCACAATTCAACTGTACGACAGAGCAAGAAATGTTCCAGAGGCATCCCCCCAATAATACAAACATTATCACATCCACATCATCTAGAGCTGAATGTGCTCAAATCAAAAAAATTGCAGTCGTCAGCAAATTCGGGACACATGAACATTATTGGGTAAACTTTCAATTAAACAGTAGCTGTACCCTAACTCTAACTCTAAAACCTAACCCTTACACTAATCCTAATCATAACCCTATTAATCCTACTGAACCTACTAACCATAATGAACCCTACTAACCCTAACTAATAAAGTAAATCTATGTAGCATGCCTCCAATAATCTTCATACTATAATCAAATTCAAGTCAAAGAAATCAGGATCTCATTGTAATAAGTCAATCGTTTGGTGTTACTTTGGTGCACTGCACCATCAGTTGTCTGCAAACGGAATAAAAGGCTCCACTGTTGCCAAGAAACCTGCACAATGCTGTGTTGAAATAGAGGCCTACTGTTGTACGAATAATGCAAACAGATCACGTGTCAGCTTGAGGAGCACTTTCAGCAACTGCCATGTTTTATTCCACTAGCTGCAGTTTTGTACACACATCATTGCACTAGGCACAACTATAGTATAGAGAGCATGCAATGCTGTGCATTAGAGATGCACCGATAATCGGCCGTTTTGCCGATAATCAGTATCGGCCGATTATTACGTTGGTATCAGCCGATTGTCGTTTGCACAATTGGTAGGATGTTAAACGAAGTTGGAATATCTGAAGCTTCGGTTTTCAACTCGGAACTCCACTCAAATTTCACCAGCTCGAAACTGGATTCACGTAACTTGAGCCAGGGTGACAGCCAAAGCGTAAGCCCTGATCTGCGCGACACCTGGCGCGTCCTGGTGTAGCGCCGCCACTGGTCGGCGGCCTGTCGGCGGTATCGTTTAATCTTTACTCAGCCGCCGATATGTCGATTGTGCCACTGATTACTCAGTAGGCGTAGCTTCAAGAAGCTGCCATGCTGGTTCGCGCATCAACACGGGACTCAGCGTTAAAAAGTTTTATAAGAATACAGCAGCTTCACTAAAGCAATTATCTCGCATAAGCAGCGTGCAACGTGTCAATACTTTCGCGAGGACATCGCCGCCGCCAAACGGGAATTACTCAGCGCCTCAGAACAGTAAAGTCAGATCCGCGTCAGCCGCCTGGGCGCCCGGGGCCGCCAGTCCTGGCATGTCGATCGGCGGTGTGCAGTGGCGGCATGGGTGGTCGTCCATCGAGCGGCGTCTTGAAGCACACGGGCGTTAGTGACGATCCACGTACGCGTGCCGTACTGCGTGGTCCGGCCGAAAGGGCACGATGATCTGAGGCCTGCACGGGGTATACTTCTCCCCCGCCACCACCTCGTGTCCAAAGTCTTTACAACAAGGTGTCGCCCTAATGGGACGTAACACAACTGGCCCGCTGTGTGCTGCCCCCTGGCGAGTTACGTTGCATATGAGCTACGTTACAGACGACGCCAACAGAAAGACAGACGCCTGCGACCGTTACTAGTCTGGCCCTTCCACACTATGTGTAAGCGGGCCAGTAACAACGCTATAAATTCAGAGACTGGCGAGTGACGAGTTGGTCAGCTGCGAGGCACACAGAGTGCATAATGTGCTCTCTGCGTGTGGTTGAGTGACACTAACGGAGAGATGCCAAGAGAATAAATGCTTGCGCTTCGCGGCTTCCTCAGTTGGCACAGTTTGCCGGTCACTTTTAACCCCCTCCCACCCATCCTTCTCCGAGTCAACTCTGCGAGTCCGCTTTGTTAAGTAGCGTTCTCAGTGCGGCCGTAACAAATCATCCAAATCGGTTCACTTTCGGCGGAGCTATTGCCGAATGCATGAAGACCGTTTTTGCCCCATAGAGTATTTACAACATAGGCTCTTGAGCCTATAGTAAGACGGCAAAATCAGTGTTTTGTATTAATCGGTAATCGGCCGATAATCGGCCGATTGTTAGGCGCCGATTATCGGCCGACCGATAATCGGCCAGTGCCTTATCGGTGCATCTCTACTGTGCATGTCATTAACAGACTACAGTACAACCAATCTTGTTGATGTCGACTGGACCGTAACTGTGATCAATCAACATGGACTAGTGTTGTTGACGACACCCCATATTACTCTACCAGCTCACCATCATGGACGCACCGTGTCACATGGACACAAATTTCCATGGCAAGGCGTCTGAGCTGGAGACTTCTCCACTGGTCGTATTGGTATTGTATTGGTATTGTAGGGTTTAACGTCCCACTCGACACATTATAGGTCATTTCGGAGACGATTTTACAGGTCAGATGACCCGACCAACAGTGTAATAGTAAAACGCATTTTTACCATACCCCACCTGCATTTGGCACCACCAATGGAAGTGTGCCAATCAGAATTTCGTAGACATCTTTTGCATCACAAACACCATCAGCGTTGTTTGCATGATACCACTTCTGGCCATTTTTGCTACAACTTTGAGAAAGGCAGACAGACTAATAGACAGACGTGCGATGACAGCAAATACTTGCTCCTCAGACTCAAAAACCAACTTGCCAAAATACACAACTGTTCACTTGACACCTCCCACTCTGCTCAAAATCTTGGCTTCATCTTTGACGAACATCTCACTTTCTCTGACCAAATTACATCTCTCTCCAAAGCCTATTACAAACACATTCATCAACTTCGCTGTATCCAGCATTCCAGCCTTACCTCGATTCGTCAACTGCATGTACCATTGCTACCTCTATCGTCCACTCCAAACTTGATTAATGTCATTCTCTCTACTATAAACTCCCTAAGTCGACTTCCTATTAGTGATTAATACTAACTTACCTCCTATCTTGCACCATGTCTAAGATATGACCTCCAGAAGCTCCAAAATCGCTATAATTGGCTACCCCTCTTGCGTTTAAACCCCAGATGAATGGGATCCCCTGGGACGATCTCCGTAAAATTTTCCGTAAATATCAACGGATGGCCAAGGTATCAAACGGCGTAAAAATATTGCGGAAAATTTCAACTCGCTGAGTAAGGCACACAGACGTTACAGACGACAGACAGAAGACAACAGACGGGTGATAGCATATAGCAAACGTGAATGTGAGTTCACGTTCGCTAAAAAACTATTTGTAATTAAAGAAATATGTTCTTGGCTGCCTCCTGGTTTGGATGGACGGAAAGTTTGCAGCCAAGAACATAACAGTTCTTAATGATTTTGCTTTTATCATCCAATTCCAGCATAAAGGGTACTTAAATTCTTGGCTCTATTTTATATCTTTCTCTTTTACGACTGGCATTTTTTCATGTGTGTAATCTGGAAAAAAAGTTATTATTTTATACTTTAATTCTTGGCTCAGTTTTCAGCAACTATGTTGTCTTTTACAGGGATAAGTAATAATCAGAAGAATCATCTGCACCCCACAGTTTAAGTGACATCTTACAGTGTTAATATCCATGTTACTTGAAATACATGGTCAATTTGGTTCACAGCTGAGTAGCGACACACCACCTATACGTATGTATGTATGTGGTATGTATGTATAAGCTCTCTGCAATTTTTCAGACTGTTGGAGTTACACATTCCTGTGCACCTTAGAAGTGAATGAAACTCCGTATAAAGTGCTATACCAATGTGTTTACTTTACTTTATGTACTTAATTTGTGGCTACTGTTACACACCGAAATTAAACTGCAAAATTTAATTAATCCAAGTAAATATTACTTGTCAAAGTCAGAAAATGGATTAACAGCAAATGTATGCTGTTTATCAAGCTTGTATCCATTTGTGGTTGCTACAGCTTCTTCTGCTTCCCGAGGTGTCTGAAATTCTAAGAAACAAAACCTACAAGCAGCACAAAGAAAAACATAACCCACACAGAACAAAATACAAAACAATGGGTTTACATTAAGTTCCAAGAAACAACAAACATGCAATCACAGACAGCAACTTCACACCGGTGCTGCCATCTGGCAAAATCAACCAAACATAATGTATAGTGACAGCCACCAACGATCTGGACGAAACGCTGTCTACAATTCTGGCCCACTGACTCCATTACGTGAAAGCATGACATCATCCACAAAACTGGAAATGCATAACATTGCACTTTCAGCAGAAGAGGATTGAGCTATGGCTACAGGAAACATGTATGTGGAGTTTTTGCCATTACAGGACAGACAATCAGACAATAGATGTCGACATGGCATAAAATTTGGCATAGTGATGCAACTGCCACATTATATTCGGCTACCTGCATAGTTTTGTTGCATTAGCACAGCGAGCATGCAATGCCGTGCGTATCATCAAGGTTGCAAACAGTAAAAGTGACCTTCAAGGTTGCTAAAGGACACCCGTAATGGTGCCATTTGATAGGTAACATACGATTTCATATTAGTCTTCAACTGCAACTATGTGTCTATCTTGCATGTTATCTTGTTAGTGTTTCCTAGTAACTATGTCCTTATCTTGCACCGTTTGTGAGATATAGCAAGATATTGGTTGAAAATTACCATTTGAACTTACCCTACCTCTATCTGGCGCACCAGTTGGGGGCGATCCCATTAGAATTTCGTCGTGATTTTTGGTACAGTGCCGGCTTTTGGCAGACAGACTGACGGATGGACAAATGACAACAGCATATACTGCGCTTGTACAGTGTCACGCGCAAAAATGGCCACATCTCCGGAACAGTTTGACCGATTGGCACGAAATTCAGCATAGTGATGCACACTGGCCCTCCAAACTGTAACGGCAGTTAAAATTTCCAACTGTTGAAATCCAACATGGTGGATGGCCAGCATCTTAAAAAATCGAAAAATCTAAGGTATCTCCAACAAGATTTGACTAATTGTCATGAACTTTGGCACAGTGATGCACTTTGGCCCTCCAAATGGTAGCGGAAGGTAAATTTGCAACTTTTAAACATTCAAGACGGCCGACGGCCGCCATTTTCAAAAAGGTAACTTGAATAATCTCAGCAACGGTTCGACCTGTCGTCGTGAAATTTGATAAACATTGATCCTGTTTACCGTTTTGGCCAATGAAATTTCAAGTTTTTAGAAATCCAACATTGTGGACGGACACCATTTGAAAACCATTAAATTGCAATATCTTAGCAATAGGGTGGCTGCTTGCCCGGAAATATGGCTCAATGAACTTTACTCTGGAACCCATACACGACACTTACTATTTTACGTTATAAAACCGCAAAAAATACAAAAACAAAAGCTGACTTCAATTTCTCTTATCTGCAAAAATTGCAAAAGCCACGGTTGACGTCAAGCAGCGGCAGTTAAAATTATGAACTATGAAATCCGAGATAGCTGATGGCCAAGATAGCTGATGGCCACCATCTTGAAAAATAAAAATTAGCCCCGTACGGAACTAACGGTCGACTCCTACTTACTGCCAACTTCAAAGTCACGTGACACAAAAACTGGGACAAAATTCAGAAATCCGGCCCCGATAAGCTTTAGGTATTGTCCCCTAATTTAAGAATCCGTGGTCATTTGCCAGCCCCCATCGTAGTTGGGGAGGAGATAGCCTTTGAAAATGGCCGATTTTCCAGCTTTCACAGGCTCGTGACCTTGACCTTAACCTTGGATCGGGTCATACTGCATACCGTCATGCATCACTCATCGACCTCTACCTACATACCAAATTTCATTGAAATCAAAGAAACTTTTTTTGGACGGACGGACGTACAGAAGGACATTCTTCTACCCATATAAAAATGGCCATATCTCTGCAACTGATTGTCCGATTTGCACAAAATTTGTACGATGACATAAACTGACCCTCAAAATCGAAAAATTGCCACATTTCAGCAAAGGTTTGACCGATCGAAAGAAAATTAGACATGATGACACAAATTGACCCTCTTAACTGTACTGGAGAAATGCGGCATTACAATTCAAATTACTAAAAATTCAAAAGTCAAAACGGCAGACGACTGCCATCCTGTCATCCTCGCCGAGGTAAAAAGCCAGATGACTGACTAACAGATTTTGTCAGGACAATAATAAAAGTAGGCCTAACAAAAACTAAATGCTGTATGCAATTGAAGTGACTACTGGTACTGAAAAAATCAGAGTAGCAAAAATGCAAAACCAGCAGTGACGCTGATGAAATGTAGTCACGACTTAAGTCACAAAATTTTCAAGTCAAGTCAAAAACTTGTGACTTAGTCAACTTTCCAGTCATTTTGTTTCCATGTCACTCCATGGTCACAACTCACAAACCCAAGTGACTGTCAGGTCTAATGTATCATGCTTGCATAGTACATTGTAAAGTGTGCTGGTCCGATAATAGCGTAAGCTGTGCTATATAAAAATACGACCTTTATCTTTACCTTTTTACCTTTAACACGTGACGTATTCTACCCATGTATAAAATGTGAATATTCTAGCTTCAACCATTCCACACATCACTAATGACTGAGTGTGCAGTGTGCTCACGCAGTAGTGACCAACAAATCATTTAATGCTGGAACTGTTTACATGAAATGTTGTCTGGCTGCAATCATTTGAATGATTCGTACGCAGAGCTGATGCAGCATCTTGTCAAATTACTTTGACCACTTGTTACCATTCACAAGCATTTATAATTGCAATTAGTATCATAATGCATTCAAATTTTATCACAAAATAACAGCATCTGATGCACATAACAATACTCAACGGTAACATATTACCCTTTTGTAATGTCATTTTCCAGTGGAAAATATTCGGACTGAATCTTTCCAAACTTTCCAAATATTTTTCTGATCATGTTTTTAAGTTTTTCTTGCTTTTCAGGTCCAACTTGAGGAACACTGTCAACAACGATGACCGATTCAATTCCATCAGCTTGTTTGGGTTTGTTTTTTAACAGATCACCCAACAGCTCTAAAAATTGAACAACAACAACCACAATTCTCATCCACAAATAATCACAAAAATCTTTAGGTAATTCATTATAAAAACTTACTACACTGTGAGTCAGAGAAGACCTGCCCATGTGGCCGAGTGGTTAATGCACTCGGCTGCCATGTGCAGTAGAGCATGATGCGCTCAGTGGCCAGGTTTGACTCAGCTTGGGTGCGTCCGCCTACCAAAGAATTATTTCTAATAATTCCTATGCATATGATGAACAGGAAGTTGATCCCAGGCAGCTAAGAGGGTTCGACAGTGTCCTCTATAAACTGTGACCATTGCTGATGCCTTGATTAGTGGTGTCAAAGTATCAGCCGCACTGACGTGAGAGCCGAAGCAGACAGAAGTAACTAAGTCTCCTGGCTGATGCTGCAAAAGTGTCTATCAGGTGGCCTGGCACAGTAGGGCTGTCGTTGCATAACTGCCAGTCCGGGCTTCGTCAGACAGTAGGCCACGCGAGGGGGCGCGTTTAGAAATAAGTGACAAGCTGCTCAAGCCTACTTTCCCTCCTTCACCCTAAATACAGTAGCATGCACACCACACACACCTATTAACTCCCCTCCTCTCCCTGGAATGGCACATTGGACCAATTCAAAAGGTCTCAGCGCTGGGGTCCAGAGTAGGCTGGTATTAGTTAAGAAAATATATGAAAGGACATCGGACCCGGAGGCTAATGCAGGCGATCTAACCTCTGGTGATTTGCACATACGGATCTTGCTCATGGAATTTCGTAGCTCGTCGGCACAGCAAATGTTCTTCGTACTAGTCAACAGAAGGTATCTCAAGATCAGGCAGCACAGCCTAAGAACAGTCAATGCAAAAGTAAACTGTTTGGTACTCGTCAGTCTGATGATACTTGTATTAAGGCTGGTGTTAATACTGTAAGAAAGTCTGTTGTTCATATTGATAATTTAGATGGTAACTGCACTGTCGCTTTACTTACAGATTATTTGTTGGCAAATGACATTTCTGTACTGTCTTGCTATGCAACAAAATCATGGATGCGCAATGATGAGAAGGATAGAATTACAACCTTTCGGGTGTGCGTGAATGCTGATGAACGTGGGAAGATTATGGATACAAGCTTATGGTCGAAGGGTATTGTCATTAGAGATTGGAAATTCAAACGGAACGGTATCCCCAGTCATGGCGGTCTCTAATCTAAAAATTGCCACTTATAACTTACATGGTTTTCGTCAAGGTTTACCCTTCCTGCAGTTTCTTGGTAATTCTAAAGATATTATATTCACACAAAAACACTGGTTAGCTCCATTTAATATAAATTCTCTAGATGCGACTGTAGAGGGGTTTACCTGTTATGCTACATCTGCTATGAATGACACGATTTCGCAAAGTATATTATGCGGTCAGCCTTTTGACGGGGTAGCTATTTTTGTCAAGCAGCACATAGCAGCCAAGATTAAAATGATTAAGCTTACCTCGAGGTATATCATCTTGAAGTTTGGTACCATACTTCTGATTAACGTTTATCTACCGTGCACATCTAGTTATAATTGGGAAGATGAATATAAGGACACACTGGCTTGTACTAACAACGATGTTTATGATTCACAATACTCATACATTATTTGGGGTGGGGATTTTAATGTCGATTTTAAATCGAAGCATCCTTTGCGTGACACTTTTTGTAGCATGACGGATGATTTATCATTGCATAATGTGTATGATAAATTACCTAGTGGTGGTTTGTTCATTTCGAGTAGATACCACTGGAGCCTCATCACTTATAGACCATTTTTTGTGTCATCTTCATTATACGACCTGGTGACCTCTGTGGATATAGAGGATAGTGGTATTAATTTATCGGATCACATAATTCAATTTGCTTGGCCTTGTCTTAACAGTTTTTAGAATCACACACTGACAAGTTGACAGCGGGCGGCGATGTGTCGAGAGAACGCGTTATGTTCCAGTGACGAAGATAAAGAAAAAAGTTTGCAGAGGTCGTACATTTGTTGTTTATAGGCATCGAGACCGAGTACAGGCTAAGTATCGGTTGATACTCGATACTATTCGATACCTCTGAGTATCGATTACTATTAGATACTCGATGCCAGTATCGTCCTAACCC
>Ga0209780_1005226_pt1 | contig 10203 bp, 7 predicted proteins | sample WorMetexBAHAMAS2_FD_187384 | JGI IMG/M metagenome (GOLD analysis project Ga0209780, IMG submission 187384) | Marine gutless worms symbiont microbial communities from Max Planck institute for Marine Microbiology, Germany - Inanidrilus exumae... | ecosystem: Host-associated > Annelida > Digestive... | reverse complement strand
AACTGTTAAGTTTTTTTTACATTAATATTAGACATGATGACACAAATTGGCCGTGTTAACTGTAGGCCTAGCGGTAGTGAAGAATTGTGGCCATGCAAATTGCTGAAAATCCAACACGGCCGACAACTGCCATTCTGGAAACCATTATTTGCCATATTTCAAATAAATGACAAAGGGCGACTTGCGCCACGAACATGTCATTGCCTTATGTATCTTCGTAATTGGTGAACTGATCGCAAAGGCTTAAAATTTGATGTACAGATTGGCTGTGCAAGTCACAGCTTACGGACGACAAACTGTCCTTTGATAGGGACATGGTCAGGCTATGGCTCTTTTCAACGAGCCATAGACGAACCGTGTACGTTACCCGTAAGTCCCAGAAAAGGTGGCACAAAACGCGATTTTGCTGTTTTTGCCAGTAAAATTCATCTTTTGTCAAAAACGTTTCTTTGTGTGATAACTTCCAATTTTTACATTTGGCGTTGCCTTTCATTTTTTTTCGTTGCAGGTAATCATAGACATTTCAAATTTAATATGTGGGTTGAACATAGCAAGTCCCAGCTTACAGATGACAAACCGTCCCTGAAATGGGCGTGGCCACGTCACGTGACCTATTTTAAACGTTTAGTCCCCCTAAGATATCTCTGGAACGGCTTAATCTAGAGACTATAAATTTGGTGTACATGTTGATTATAACAAGTCCCAGCATACGGACGACAAATTGTCCCTGAAAGGGGCGTGGTCACTGCCTTTTTAAATTTGGAAAATATGCGACAATATCTCGAAAACGGTATGAGATAACCTCAGTTTCTACTAAATTCGAATAGGAAGTCGTATGCACTCTATCGAATGATTATGTTGCCGATGACCTTGGGTGACCCCTAAGCACGTTAAACCACCTCAATTTCTACATTTTGCATATTGCCTTATGCATCGTCGTAATTTGTGATCGCAAAGGCTACAAATTTGATGTACATGTTGAATGTGCAAGTCAGAGCCTGCGGACGACAAACTGTTCCCGATAGGGGCGTGGTCAGATCATGTGACTCATTACAACATTTTGGGGCTCCAATCATATCACTGGAACGGCTGAACCTAAAGTCGTCAAATTTTGTGCACGAGTAGGCTATATCAATTCTGACAAAAGGATGACATATCACCAACAAAAAAAGCGTGGTTGTGTCACGTGATTGGTTTAAACTTTGCCGTTTGTCGTGATGCAGCGCGTCGCGCGGGTTTGTCAGCGACAGCTGAGCTATTTGTTTTAATGATTTTGCTTTCATCTCCGTTATGACATGATGAAAGCTCTACGGACCTTCCCGCTTGGCTCATCAAGTGAACCGGGCGGCATCACTGCACAACATATCAGTGACCTATTGGCTGGAGCTACTGTCGATAGTCTTCAGCAAGCCGTTATCGACTTCGTGAATTTGATTCTGGCAGCCTTTGAAACAGAGGTATGTTCCATCATCTTCGGTGGGCGACTGCATTGCGTCGTCATGTAATTCATGCGGAAATGCCATTACTTATGACTGCCCGTAGCTTTCATTAATACATGAATCAGTTTGTACGATTTACGACACACACTACAATGCTGTTTTGTGGTTGCGACACAGTATTCGTATAGTCTGTTATTTGAACATGTGAATAGTTCTTCGACCGATTATTCGAATCGTATTTTTCGAACGAATCCTGACTCTAGTTCATAGCGTTTTGCCACGCGCCTCTACGCGGTTTGCGATACTACGGTGCCTTGCTATTATGTTTATTACATACTTTCATTTCACTTTCAATATAGTAAGTAAGTAAGTTTAATGTTTCAATAGCAAGTTATAAAAACCGCTAGACTTTAATAGAAAAAATAAAACAATAATAAAACGAAAATGTGCAATACATGGAAATAACAAACAAGGTAATAAAACATCCATAATGGTAATAATATTTTGATGTCTTAATTTTCGTACCGCTGGAGGCGAGTTCGGATAGTGAAAACTGAAGGCTGAGTAGGTCGATATCTTGTGTCGATGCCGTGGTGTCTCACTTGAGGTCACGCTGCGCACACCATAACGTCATCGCCGAATTAGTAGTGATGACGAACGTGATGCAACATCGCATAAACATCGCAGGCGTCGCGTCGGCCGCCGATTGAACAACATCGATTTCGCTCGCGATTTCGTTTTCGTTGACGCACGCGACCACCTCGCTGCTGGCCTTTTCACCTTTGACCTCGCGAACATACCCCGCCTCCAGATATTACCGAGAGCAATCGTTAGAATGTTTCTCGCTGTCGACGACGACTAAGTTTTCGGACCTACCTATATATCAACTCTGGTTGCACGTCTGCTCTCTTTGTCGCCGATTTTCCCGCGTTTTTACGAAGGTCGGTTTTTCTTGCGCACCTTACGACTACGGTTCGTCGTTATCATGCTTCTGAGTTCGCTTTTGTGCGTTTTTTTATGAAAGCAGGTCAACAAGTTGAGATCTACGTAGGTTTGAGCATACCAGCCTCTGCAGCTACGGCTGTTGTGCCGCGTGATGCTGCACCGCGGTCGCCTGTTACGTAACTGCTTTGCTGCTGCGTGCAGCCGCTATCATTAGGTTAGAGACCAGTCTCTTTGGCAGTAGATACAGCCGCAAAGAACCGAGTCTCGGGCTGTGAAAGGCGGCACTTGAAGGAGTGAAAATGAATGCCGCCTACTTCTTCGTTTGTCGTCATTCCGGCGTAGCGTCCGTATTGACATAATCGGCTGACGTGAAAGGCAATGAGTGACATTTCGACGTTTCTGGCAAGACTTATCGCAGAACCGACGACGAACATCTCGGTGTCACCGACAAGCAGTTGAAGATATTATGATAGTTTGACCGATCGAGTCCGGCGATTATGGCATGCCGCCGCCTACGTTTTGTCGTATGCTACTGCTTGGCCCTGACTACAGTAAGTATTCTCTCTGCTACTGATTTAATTGCATAGCGACTCGGAACCATAAATAATCGGTCATACGGTCGAGTCCCTGCAGTCCGAATCCGAGTCCGAATCCATAAAGTAAGTTTATGGTTACTGTACACTGTACTTAAAATTGATGTTCCTGACTAACACTAGCGTAGTCTAACTTAAACGTTATTTCCTAATTTTCACTTAATGGCAAATAACGCGCACCTTGTTTCCCATTAAGGGAAATAACGTCCTTATAAATAGTTAAGCCATCACTTAACACTTCCCACTCTGCTCGAAATCTCGGTTTCATCTTTGACGAACATTTTACCTTCTTTGACGAAATCACCACTCTCCTAAACCTGTTACTATCAAATTCGTCAACTTCGCTGTATCTGGCCTTACTTCGATTCGGCAACTGCTTGTACCATTGCTACTTCTATCGTTCACTCCAAATTGAGTACTGTAACTCTGTCTACTACAGGCTTTAGAGTCTCAATTATACCGTCTCCAGCAGATTCATAACTCTGTTGTTCATACTATCGTTAAAGTACCTAAGTCCCGTACTATCATCCCCATCCTACGATCTCTCCACTGGCTCAAAATGACTGAATGCATCGAATACAAGCTCATTTCATTTATCTACAAAGTTCTTACAACCACACAACCTCCATACATTCATAACCTCACCTCTGTTCAACGTCTTCGTAGTACTCGCTCTTCGTTCGTCATTACTCTTGCTCAGCTACCGACATCATCCTCAAGCAAACTTTCCGTCCCTCCAACCAGGAGGCAGCCAAGAATGTATTTCTATAATCACTAATAGTTTGTACAAATGATGTTGCTTTCATATTCCAAATCCATCATAAAGGGTACTGAAATTCTTGGCTCTATTTTATATCTTTCTCTTTTACGACCGGCCATTTTTGTATGTGTGTAATCTGGAAGGAAACTTATTGTTTTCCACTTTAATTCTTGGCTCAGTTTTCAACGACTATGTCGTCTTTTACGGGAATAACTGCTTATTTCAACCAGATGCAGCCGAAAGTCACTTCAAATCTGTACATTTCAATGTACATTCATTGTGAGCAGCTCACTAATAATAAATAACAAGGCGTCGCCCTTACGGGACTTAACCGTACTGGCCCGCCGTGCAGTGTCGGCCGCTCGACCGCCCACGCGCCTGGCGGTCGGCTCGCCCGCCGGCAGCGTTACAAACGACGACGACAGATGACGACAGACGTCGGCAACCGTTACTAGTCTGGCCCACCTACACTGTGTGTAAAGGCGGGCCAGTAATAATGAGTGCATTGATATAGCGCAAAATAAACAGTCCCCAGATGCGCTAACTCGGGCGACGAAACAAACAAGCTTTCAGGTGTTTGGCAAACGTCGCCACAGACAATGACGAGACTCAAAGATCTGTAGGTAGCGAGTTCCAGACGACAGCGCAGGAGACAGCGAAATCTCTGGCGCAAATAACAGTTCGTGTTCGCCGAACGACCACCTTCCGGGTGTCCGCCGATCTCAAGTGCCGTCTGCTGGCCACAGACAAGACCAGTCCACAGTCGTCAGCCAGATACTGTGGCGCCAACCCATGGAGACACTTGTAGACGATCACCGCCAGCTGGAACCTAATGCATTGGCGGACGGGCAGCCAGTGAAGTTCGCGAATAACCGGGGTGATATGATCGAACTTCCTTGCTACCGTCACCACTCGTGCGGCCGCGTTCTGAATGACCTGTAACTTCTGCGGCAGCTCGTCGCTGACACCGTACAGCAGGCTGTTGCAGTAGTCGAGACGACGTCAAGTAGTGTTCATGTACATAGCAACGTGTATACCTGTGGTTCACCGTCGAATCACATTGACAGTGCCTATTACGTCTGTATACGATACGATACGGTAGATTAACGTGCGCTCGAAAGCTGACGGGATGGCCAGCTTAATCTAGCGCACGGCCCAGAAACGATCTAAACAATGTCAGAGCAGCTCTTTGGCAAGATCTGTCTTCTACAGAACTCTATAAAATTCTGTTACGGTTTGCACCGATGTTGGTCCCAAACTTCCAGTTGTAAAAAGTGATGCGCAGTTTTAATATTTCTATTGCACGTATTCAGTTCCGTTTGGCCGTTCGTGTGTTCCGCTGCCGTAACCAGACCGCACCTGAATACCTCCGCTAGAGACTTGCAGTGGGCTGATGACGACATCTCTCGCAGACGACTACGATCGGCGACAACTCACGAACTGGTTGTGCGTCGCACACGAGTAGTAGGAAATCAGGGCGTATATCGTTCAATGCCTAATTTCCTACTACTCACACGACTCCGTACAATCGGTGATCGTGCGTTCGGTGCTGCCGCACCTCGAGTGTGGAACAGTCTGCCTACCGACGTCATCACCGCATCGTCCGTTGCCACCTTCAAACAGCGTCTGAAGACCTTCCTGTTCACACAATCGTTTGACGTCTGACGAACTGTTACATTTGTTGTTGCCTGTCCTCGAAGCTTAGGTTTTCGGCAGGCTAAATACTGGCGTATTAATAATAATAATAATAATAATAATAATAATAGTGCACTTAATAACCAGTTCTGCTTTAATTAATCGTTGCCCCGATTGGTCCGCCTAATCAACGACAACCGTGCATTGGGACCATGGTCGGAATGCATTCTACTGGCAGCGTGATTTAATTACGTGAGACGACGACGCCGTTAATGTATAGACGCTGTATGTATCGGATCGTGACGAACTATATCACTCGAGTCCAGTGTTGCTCTCGATGTCGATATATCTTCATGTCGACGGTCGCTCTTGAGCATTCGCTACTACGCCAGCCTCCGTTTAGTGATGCACAGTACCAACAAATACCGTACAACAACGTTCTATCGCTTAACGTACCTCGATGGTTTTTGTGATGTTGTCAGTTATTGACGATCCCAAGAAATCGAGGAAATGGCGTATGTTACTAAACTAGAAATGCGTGGCAGAGCCTAGCGTGTAGCCCGCGCGGCATATCAGTGACGCGCTCTAGCGAATAGATGAAACTAAACTGAATACTATGCGCCCCTCGAAACGCAGTACTGATCCCCGCAAGGTCTAGAAGTGGAGCCGCCAAGCCAACGTAGCCAAACTGCTGATTGACGAGAGGTGTACGTCTTTGCCGCTCGTAAACTCTGGAGTTACTGGACCGACGTTCACCAAATTTTTACACAATGTAGCCAGATCAAATCAAATAATTTGTCTAAAAGGTTCATTTAAAAGAAAGAAACGAGGGATTGTACATCGTTGCCCATCGTAATTTATCATATTTGATTCAGTTCTTGCATGAGCGTTCTTCAGTTAACAGTGTACAAAAATAACACTAAAATTTAGCTTTATGTAAATACACACTCTGGAACTGAGGAACTGGTACCAGAATAAGGTTGATGAAGTTATTGGACCAAAATTCACCTAAGTTTTACACGATGTAGCTAGATCATCACAGATAAACTTTTTACACGAGAAATGCGTGACAGAGCCTAGCGTGTAGCCCGCGCGGCATAGCAGTGACGCCCCTAGCGAATAACTGGAACAAAACTGAGTAGTGATCCCCCAGACAACACAGTACTGATCCAGCCGCAAGGTCTAGCAGTGGCGCCGCGTAGCCAAACTGCTGATCGTCGAGGAAATGTACGCCTTTCATCTTTCAAAACTCCGGAGTTACTGGACCGAAGTTCACCATATGCTTACACGCTGTAGCCAGATCATCGCAGATGAACCTTTTGGTATCAAAATTGCGATATTCCACTCCGTGTAGGAAGGCCAGGGCTACGAATAAATGTGAATAGTCCGATTTTGTCAATTTTGACCCTAAAATACCTACCATATTGTGAAAGTTTGGTGAAAAATATGCATGTTAACCTATATTTGTGGCTATTGTATAAAGTGAAGTAAATTTAAATTGTTTGTATGACACTATTTGACGTGGTGGTATGTATAACATACTGTATAGCTTATACAAGAAGCTCAGCTATCGCAGAGGAACCACTCGACGTATATTATTACTGCGCCCGCGGGAGCGTTTGCGAAGTATTGTGATGAGTACTTCTGTGTGTGTGTGTGTATGTGTGTCTGTCTGCGAGGATATCTCCGGAACCACATACGCGATCTTTTCCAATTTTTTGTTTATGTTGAATAAACATATCGTAGTCAATACCTGTAACATTTCCCAAGGTATGTGAGTTAGAAAGGTTGCAAACAGCAAAAGTGTTCTTCAAGGTCACTCAAGGTCATTGGTATTAATTCCATTTGATAGGTCACATACGATTTGCCATTAGTCTTCTATTGCAGCTATGTCTTTATCTTGCACCATTTTCGAGAGGTTATCAGTTAGTTTGCAAAATTTACATAGGTCGCGTGACCCGTACCACATACCCTATCTTGTATGCACTACTATTTTTCAGTATCTTTCAGCACATCGAATTTGAAATGTCTTGCTTCACACGCACCAAACACGTTCCTTTAGCGGTTGATTTGTCATCCCTGGGCAAGGACTTGCTACGATAAACCTGCCTACCAAATCTGATGTCTCTCTCCGCCCACTACGAAGATATGAAAGGCGATACAACATGTGGAAAATGGTGTTGTTTGGGAGTGGTATGCATCACTCAAGGTCACTGGAAATAGCAGTATTCGATAGAGCCATACGAGTGCCTTTTAGCCTTCCATGGTAAGTAAATTTATCTCGTAATTTTCTTAGATATAACGAGATACTTGGTCGCCGTCGTGGTTTCACCGAGATATTAGGCCCCAGAAAGCTCGAGTTCCTGCGTGATCCTAAGTTTAGCCGTTTTGATACAATACCGGCTTGTGGCAGACAGACAGACAGACAGAAAAGAAACAGGGCCACAGCAAATAGCGCGCTAGCATAGTCTCGCGCGGTGAAAAACCGCGGTATTTAGTTATCCATTTTGCCCCTCCCTAGCTCCATCAATCTCCTCCCCTCATCTTGCTTTCCACGTCGTCATTGCCGTTCCGTTCGTTTCGAAGACATGAACGTCCACGCTGGGCATCTTTTTCTCTGTCGACGTCGAGAAAAATTTGCCGCAGTGATGCGGTCGATTCGGCGACAGAACAGACAAAGCCGCGGGCATGAAATGGGAAGATTTGGTACCATTGTTTAGAAGCCGGCGTCGCGACACCGGCCGTTCAAATTCAGTGTGTTTATTGCATGATAGTTTTAACGCAGTATTTAATGCCGTATAGTCGAGCGTCGTTTTGGGAGTATAAACAATGTCAAGACATTTCAGAGTAGAGTTTTCCATTTAACTGTCTTAAAATAATTTATAGGTGCTAAATTCGAATATGCTCCATCACATTTTCTATGTATTATAATTATATTTATAGTATGAAACCGGTTTCCATGGCAACCACACGTGTACGGAATTTGCGTAAAAATTTGCTCTTGCCTTTAATGATATTGGTGTCGCTCCTGTATTTTGGACGGTTTATTTGTTAAGCAATAGATAGGATGAAGTGACGTTACAGTAATCTACGATCTCTATGTTGTACGGCAAGTTGTCACACTTTGAAGATTTGTCACGTTATTTAAGTAAAACTGAATCGATAGGTTTCAGAAAAGCTTGACATGCTAGCGCCGTCTCGGCGATCTGACTGTAAGTGCGGCAAAATGTTTACATTTCCTTGCCCTACATCGTGACGGCCAGAACAGCTGGCATAGAAAATATGAAGAAATTACGTCACTGCCAATCTATGTATAATCCTAAAGACAGTGTGAGCATCAACAATGGCAAGTGATGTTAATATTGGCCTTGACCGCATGTAGTGGTAATGGCCCATTTTGTGTCGAAGCATTCTCCCATCTGTCTTGGATATCGTTTCGTCTTTAAGTAACTTGGTGCTATGTAACTGTAATCCTGCAGGCCTACCGCTAGTCCCCTCATGATATTGAATCCTGATTGTTCTCTCCGGATCTGTACACCTGCTAATCCCTGCAACCTTGCCGATAGAGGATGGATGTGGATTTACATTTGGTATTCCGTGTCCCTAATTGTTCATACGGCCTCAGGACCAGATTACGGCCTGGTATGGTAAAGGCATCACAATGAGTCGGAGGGGTCCGTCTTTAATGCTGGCACATTACTCAGTTTTCAGTCAGGTGCCTTGTACAATATTTGTTCGTCAACGTTCCGAGCAGAAAACGAATGCTTTTCTCCGTGAAAAGTTTCACCAGATTGGTGTCCAATTTGCTGTACAAAACCAAACGTATTTCTATCATGTAATAGTTTGGCACAATGTCAAGGCGATTAATTGAGAAACAGATAAGACTCGCAGACTCATAGGAGAAGCAATATGAATTTGAAAGAGCAACAACATGAAAGGGGGATAATGGGATCCACCAGAATGAGCCGTGTCTGGGACCAGTTACTAATATCAGAAACCGGAAGTCAGTCCTATAATGCAGACTTCAGCTCAGAGGTCGAAACTCGAAACGTCGATAAAAAGCACGTTATTTTGGTTGTGTGCATGTAAACAAGTGTCAGAAGTAATCTGGCAAAAGGCCGCATCGCTGTTTTGTCCTTGTGTCTCCCAAATGTGCCTCTTTCCGTGGGGATCTCAGATCTGGACCCCCTTCTAATACGTGGTTTCTTGGACCCGCATGGGTCAGCTCCCAAACCGCATCTCGACCGGTTCAGCCGTTTTTGCACAGCTCAATCGTGGAATCAACGCACAGACAGACACGCAGACCACGCTACATGCGACATTTGTAGCAAGAGGCCGCATTTATGTACTGCGTGCGTGTGATGTGGTCTAATAAATGAATACGGCTCAAGTGCATTTATTGTTTTATCAGTACGTCGCAACAGTATCAGACCCATCTCTCGCTACCGTAAATTCGTGCTGACTCTGGGAGGAGTCCCAAACTGTGGAGCCTATGCAAGGCTTCCAGAGACTTGATCCGGCCCTGTGTGGTCCCTCCCAGACACCATAGCATCCCACTGAGCATGGACGTGCTGGACGGAATGGCGTTGTCGCGTCAATTGAATTACGCCGCGCTAGATCGGTACGCCATGCATGCAAGACGTTTTCTTTTCGTCCGTTGAACGTCTATGAGCGTCTTCCGTCCGTCATTCTCAGTCGCTTGTAGGCCTACGACGAAATCAGTGGCGTGAATTACCTTGTGAATTACCTTGTGTGGCCTCACCAGCAGGATGCCCACCAGAGAGGCCTAGGGCTTAGCGGACTAATCCATGAAGAAGCCCATCCGACTGCG
>Ga0209780_1005225_pt1 | contig 10203 bp, 7 predicted proteins | sample WorMetexBAHAMAS2_FD_187384 | JGI IMG/M metagenome (GOLD analysis project Ga0209780, IMG submission 187384) | Marine gutless worms symbiont microbial communities from Max Planck institute for Marine Microbiology, Germany - Inanidrilus exumae... | ecosystem: Host-associated > Annelida > Digestive... | reverse complement strand
GGGGTGAAAAGCTTAACTTTTGGTTTTGCGACCCCCAAAAGGCACGTCCTTGCGCGGAACCGCGTCTTTTGACGTATTTTGCGTCAAAATCCGTGCGGGCCTCTTGGCTGTAGACGATTTGAAGAACCCCAAAAAAAATAAACGAACAAATAGCCGAGTAAACAATTTGATGCGCGAAATCGCGCATGCGCAGAAACGAAACCCCTTATCCGATCTGGATGAAATTTTGCGGGATGGTAGATATCCGCGACGTAATCACATATGTTAATTTTGATGGCGATCGGTTAAGGGGTTTAGCTGTGGCGGGGGGTCAAATTTTGGCCTTTCCCATTGACATTGATCGTCGTCCTTACAACACTCTCGCACTACCGTGCGAGTGTGTGATAGTGCAAACAACAACGTGTACTGTTTTGAAGGGGCATATTGTTGAAATCATTAACATGGGCCCGTTTATAGTAGTTGTGTCTTTATATTTTGTGTTTTAGGTTCATTTATGTGAGCTGTACTGGCGATAGAGAGTTGGTATTAAGGGAGCATTGCCCATTCCCGTATTAGTTTGGTGGTGGATCAAGAGAGAATGATGCCATTGGGTGATTGTCACTGGTTGGGATCAACGTGACTTGGTAGTTTGGGTGGCTTGGTAGTATAGCGGTTAGGGCGTCGGACTTGCAACTCAGTGGTCGTGAGTTTGATCCCCAGACGCCGCACTGTCAGTCGGTTGGTATGGGATGATCCAACCGTGTGTGGGACGGGAAATGAGTACCAGCCAAAGTGCGTTGATGTGCTGCAGCTGGGGAGTAAAGGCAAGAATGGCTCATTCCATTCATGGATAAACGTGTGGATGGCAGATAAAACGGTGTGATCCCTCGTTAACACGTGCCATTCTGAGTGCTGTAGAGGTGAGTTCTTACGAAAATGCGCTATGCAAATGTCCGGTCTTCAACTTCTTCAGCTTCTTCTTCAATGTGTTGAGTTCCTTTACTGCATTGACATTGTTGGTTGGTTGATGGAAGGACATTTGGCCTATATAATACCTGTGACACTTATCCCCAGAGGTCCTGTTCCAGAACAGGTAAAGGAAGAAATCTGAGGGGAACTGTTTAGACCTGGAAATGGTCATCAAAATGGGTGCAGATGATGGTGGTAGTATGAGTTTGGCTGTCGGTACCAGCGACTCGTCTCAGAAATGACCTGTTATGTGTTGAGTGTGCTATTATTACCTACTGTCTGCCATGTTCCTGCTTCTCAGGCCTCTAGTTCTGTGCTGATGACAGGTTCTAGGCCGAGATCATCCAGACGTGGCAAAGCAGCTGAACAACTTGGCTTTGTTGTGTCAGAATCAGGGCAAATATGACGAGGTAGGACAAACTGTTGCATTCTTTGCAGAAAATATCAGTTCACCGTCTTCATTTGTGCCAGAAAAAGTAACGTGCACTTTTTACCGTTGACTAGAAGTCGTGTAAGTTGTTCTTGTGTCCTAAATTGTCCAGGTATGTATGTACTTATATCACTGTTTACGTTAATTCTGCTGATTAGGTCTTGTCGTTGCAGTAGTAGTTGGTGTTGTAATGTAGAAAGTTTTTTATTTGTGTGTAAAATACTTTTCAGAACACGGACTTTCAGATTTATTATCTATATGTTTACATATGACACACGCCATAAAGCTTCAGGTTACATTACAAGATGACTTGTAGAGGTGCTTCAATAACATTGAAACTGAGCTATTTTATGCAGGTAACTGTAGAAACATTTTGTAAAAAATCTAAGTACATATTGCCTACATTAGTTGAGTGTTTGGTGACTATGTATTGACTGCTGACTTGCTGTTTCTGCTCTCGTGCTAGGTTGAATTGTACTATCAGAGAGCGTTGGAAATTTATGAAGAGAAGCTAGGACCTGATGATGCTAACGTTGCCAAGACAAAAAACAATTTGGTTAATAAACGTTGCTTATACACGTTTTAGTCGTTGTTTTATTTTTCTGTTAGCTTTATTTTTGTTGTATTTTTCTGTTTACGCAACTGTTGCATGTGTTTTGTATCTGTTCAGGTAGAAAAATATTACCGTCGGTCACTAGAAATATATGAAAATAAACTTGGTGTTGATGACGAAACTGTAGCTAGAACACTGACAAATCTGGTTTGTGTTTTGTTTTAAATTATTTTCTTAAATTTGGTTTTAAGTTCAAACTTTGCTTTTGTGTTTTAGTGGTTATCCCTTTCTTAGTTTTCAATGTACCTGCTTTAAGTTAACTGATAAGTTTTTATGTGCATGTTTTCTATTTGTCTGGAGCTTATTTATAAGTATATTTAAACATATACATGCTTTTTCATAGCTACGTCTTTCTTAGCTTATATTTTTCAGGCCTGTTTTACAGTCTTCTGAGAAGCTTTCTGGATTGCTCAAGCTTGATTAGTTTAGGTTAGATAACCTTCCTGATGGAAGCAGAAAAGCAATTGATTTCAAATAATATGGTGTAAGAATTGTTAAAAAGTAAATGAATTTTAACTCTGTTCTGTGCACTCATACTGTGAGACTTGGCTGAGTCAGGAGTTCCATGTTATTACTGAGTGTATCCTGAGCATTCGATAACAGAGTGCATGACGTTAAATATTTTTCTTTATTCCATCGTCAGTTTTTGTGAGGCTGAATGCTTTATATGTATCTACAAATAAGTATTTTATTTTACAAAATATAATTTTGAATGTACGGACATACAGTGTGAAAACTGGCATTTGTTGAAAATTGGCTTATATATCACTAAAGTTTAACAAAAATTGTATTTTAGGCTTCCGCCTACTTAAAGCAAGGCAAGTATCGTGAAGCTGAGCTGTTATACAAAGATGTTCTTACGAGGGCTCATGAAAAAGAGTTTGGAAAAGTTGAAGGTATTGCAATGTGTAGTTGTTCTGCATAATAAATACTGTGAATAGACATGCATGTACTGTTTGTAGATTACCATGGTGAAGTGCTTCTTTGATACCTGCTTAATTGCACGTTTTGTTTAACAGTAGGACAGATGCTGTTTTTATTCGTTAATAGCAAAATTAGGCTGCAGTGGCTGCTGAAAGTCGATTGGAACATTTCAGTTGTGTGTTTATTACTGTTCCTGCATCTGCTTTTTGTGCCATTTATTGCAGGTTTATCACAGTGTATGTTATAAGCTATACGTTACCATTGTTACAGTCATTATTGCGATTGTTGTCGTTTTTAGGTCGACTCTTTTGAGTCGACCTAATAAAGTGGGTCTCAACTTTCTTCCTGAGATATTACGTCCATCCGTCCGTCCACAAAAAGTTTCTACAATTTCAATGAAATCTGGCATGTGGATAAAAAAGAAAGGTAAAAAGGTCGGTTTCTTATACAGCGCTGCTTATGCGATGACTGGACCAGCGCACTTTACAATCTCGGAAGTGGCAGTTGATTTGCAAGAGCCAATGGTGCTGCAGCGCAAACTGTGGCCATCCAATTGCACGCGTTAACATACAGTTGGACCCGCGTTATGCAGCTAGCAAACACACCACAGCTCCACTCAACTACACCAGGCCTTCACCCCGTAAGCATTCACCAGACGTCGCCACTCGTGCGAGGAAGCAAACATCCGCTTACAGCTTACTACTCAGTTTATCGACCTCGAAAGGATGAAAGGCTGAGTCGATTTGCGTGGCTGGTTACATACCGAAATAAAGTGCCGCCTCCGGGAGTCGAACCCGGACACGTCACCCATCCCAGTACTAACCGGGCTCGACGTAGAGTAACTTCGTTGATACGACCAACGCTGTTACGACTATGCCACGCCGCCATGCCAAAAGATAGAGAGGTCTATGAGTGGTTTACGGTGGTATGCAGTATGACCAGATCCATGGTCACGGTAAAGGTCACGAGCCCTTCAAAGTTGGAAATCCGGCTATTTTCAAGCGCTATCTCCTCCGCCATTTACGATGGCAGCTGGCAACTGATACTGATTGTTAAACTAGAGCACAATATGTAAATTTGTTCCGGCCAGATTTTTTATATCTGATCTAGTTTTTGTGTCACGTGAGTTTGAACTTGGCAGAAATGTCAGTTGTGAAGAGTCGACCGTCAGTCCAGCACGGGGCTAATTTATTTTTATTATGTTACATATTTTTTGAGTTGCTGTATTTTTACCGGTTTAGGTGATAACAAACCAATTTGGATGCATGCCGAAGAGAAAGAGGAAAATAAGGTAAATTGTACTCAGACATTTTTTGTATTTAGATTTTTGTCTGAATGATGCAAAGAATCTGTGTGGAATGTTTTGTTGATGTTTGCCAAAGAGAACAACAAATATTATGTGCTAATGTTCAGGGAAGAAAGGATATTGTGTTGGCGGAATACGGTGGTTGGTACAAGGCCGCAGCAGTTGACAGGTTAGTTACGAAATTAAGTATGTAATTAATGAATTAAGAAGGACTACAGTTTCTGTCATCAGCTTGGTAGCTAGTCTTACTACATAGTCGCTTTAGTCCATCGTGCAAATGTTAGGTGTGAATACTTCTTAAATAAGTTGTCTAATGGAGGTATTGAACTTGTGATGAGGAACTTGCAAGATCCAACTGCTTGCATTCTGTTTTGATATCCACTCCGGGCCAGTTGTTTACACAAGCACTGCTCTGTTATGCAGCGGTATAACTTGTTATCAGCCGATGGGCGGTGAATGCCAGTGTTGCTAGTGATATAAATGCGGAAAGAAGATAGCAGTGCACCGGCGGTCTTGAGTATCATCTCTGAATACTGTGATGTGAAGGCGGTGACACACCTTTCACTTGTGGATGAAGAAATGATTAGGCCAGAGAATGATTTTTCCTGGTTGGGGTCAGTTCAGTGTTTTGACACTTTCGGTTGGATGACGGCAACAGCAACCTGTCCCTAAATGCCTGTTGACATTTATCCTCAGAGCAACAAGTGGAGGAGAAAGAAAAAGAGAAGGACCGGCTAAGCCAGGTTTATTATCCACATGTGCCAATAGGCAACGTGCAGATACATCGTTTACTGTTTTTTGTGTGCGTGTAATTTTGTACGGTTACGGATCCACCGAGGATAAAGCTAGCGGCGTCAAATCTTGCACGGCCGTTCATCAGCGTCTAAGGTAGGGAATAGCACATTTTGGGGAATTTTGCTCCCCCAGAAGTGCAAAATCAGACGAATTCATATTCGTCTGATTTTGCGCTTCTGCGCCGGTAGGCCTAGGCTGACTGACGTCAGAGTGACGTTTTATTTATAGTTCAGTGAGCGCACAAGCCAAACGCCGCACTAGAGATGCACCGTTCGTGAAACCGCGCGGCATGTGGACGTAGGATCGGCATGTGTGGATATACGACCGTCCCTGAAGACTGACGTACTTGTTTGGAAAACAACTGTTCAAATGGAGATTGGTTGCTGTTGTTGGTGGTACCGGTAAGTGATTCTTAATTAGCGTTATAAGGGCATTTGGTCACAGAAAAATATTGCACAAATTCTCCCTCAAGATCATGGTGACAACCAGCTGATGCAGTTCAACTGAAATATGGCCGTGGGGCTGATGTGCTTTGCTTGCACATATTGTGATTGTTGTGGTCAGCCCAACGGTGACGACGACGCTGCGCAACCTGGCCGCCCTGTATCGACGGCAAGGCAAGAACGAAGCAGCCGACACAATAGAAGAATATGCATCGCGACTCCGGCGTAATGTAAGTACGCCTGTTAAATTTTTCGTAATTATAATAATCTATTGCCACTGGATCAATAAACAGCTGTTTACTGCACGTAGGCTGTTTATTTTCTGACCATGTTTCACCAAGTATACACATATGGCCAGTTTTCTACTGCGTGGAGAAAACTTAGCATTTTCCGACGTATGAGATTTCAAAAGGTTAAAACAACCTAAGTGACTTTCAAGGTCATCCAAGGTCATGGTATTGGCGCCATTCAGTAGGTCACACTGCTAGTCTGCCATTGTACTGTATCTGTGACTCTCTTTGTCGTGTATGGTTTCTGAGATATTACTTGTTTACCAAAATTGAGAGGTCACATGACCCAGAACACACCCCATTAAACTATTAAACTACTACTGATTTGCAATTCTGCCGAAGGTAGGAAGGTGAGTTGACCTAGCACACAGTAGGTTAGCAGCTTACTAGAGGTTGCTTGGTGACAACTCTGTGATGTGGGTCCAGTGTTCTGTCACTGGGCAGTGCCAGTAGAATGATGGAATTGTTTTTGAAAAGTTTTACCATCCGTTGGTGTTGTTGTGGTACAGATAGGTATCATGTTTAATGTAGGCAATGGATATAGCCAAGCAGGCGAAGATTGCGGAAGTGCTTGGACCTGACTTCATCGGTCGTGGTCGGTCATCTGCCCGTGACTCTTCACTTTTCAGTCCGACGGACGCTGTTTCTTACGAGAAGTTGAACCACGGCCGTGAGGACGAAGTACACCTTGGCCTCGATCTTTCTCGAGACTCGGTCCGTTTTTGAGTCTGTAATTGCTGCACTGTCAGTGTAATTTTGTTTTTTTCTAGCTGTAATGTGCACTCTTTGTCAGCTTGATACATTGCATCTCCAGCTGTTGTTGTCAAGGCAAACCCTCTTGCGTCTGCGCCCACCAAAATAGTCCAAAGGTAACATTTTTTGAAATATTTCAGCAGTACAACTTGCATGAGGGTATTCAGTTTGGAATGACAAAGATGTTTAGACTATCTGTTTTTGATATTTCTGGCACATGGACTTGACAAGGCAGAGTGAAATTAGTTGTGCTTACAGTTTACAATTGCAAGTGTCCAGATGAACATTTCCATCTGTTGTCAGTGAGGCGATGGAAATGCCAATGGTATCATGAATGTAGTTTCATTAAAAGTTGTGTTATCTGTTGTTGCAGATGATTAATTTGTCGATGTGCCCGGCAGTATGCATGTACTGTTGTCACTGCTCTTCGATGTTGTTGCATTTCATGATATACACACATATATAATCATGGCTCCATCATCACTGCCTGCATTCTGACTCTACCTAAAACTTCCCATTTTGATCTAGTTTCTACTGACTTATTAACGTTGAGTTACTAGCATACACGGACAGCCTGTAACTTTGTAAAGTGGCGCCTACAACGTTTTTGATGTTAAGCATCATTGTCACTATAATCAGTTCATTCTTAAAAATTACACTAATGATAATAATGCCAAGTGCGTTGGGTGAGGTCTCAAAAATGTTTATAGGAATAGGCCTTTAAACAGTCAACTGTCCTTGCATGTGTGTCTGATAGTTTTCTCAATGACTTAAGTGAAGATATTAACAGCTGCTGTAAATTACTTGTGAGTGGTGGATAGCTAAGCTGCTAAATTGCTTTAATTGCGTCTGAAAGAATTAGCTTGAATGTACTGGCAGTTATCTTCAAGCTACTCGTAACGTTTGGTCATATTCAGTTAAAGCAGTTTAGCAGTCAGTCATCTAGCAGTATGGATATGGTTAGATAGCACCAGTGATTACAACTGTGGCATCTTCTCCATAATCTGAATGGACTAGTTGCCATCATTATTGCTGAAGCAGAATGCTCCATTTCTTAACTGGGAGTGACAACTAACACAGGTTGAGCTGATAATGGCCATGAACTGATTGAGTGTGGCTACTGGCAGTCGTCATGAGACGTTGAGATTCTCGTTTCCTGATACTAAACTTCACTGTTCCTTACTCACCGATGGATCATTGCACCGACAGACACAGCCAGACACACGACACACTTGGTATAGATGCCTTACTTTACTTTGCTTGCATGAATTGTTCACTTATTTATCAGTCATCGTGTTTGATTTGAGTTTGTAGGCCGATGGCAAATTGAAGCAGAGTGGCTCCATGTCAAAGCTGCGTGCTTCGATATTGCGTAGTGGCGCCCGTTTTGTACAGAAATTGACCAGTCCTCATGGCAGCAGTAGTGCCGAACAATCACAGATTGGCAGGTAATCTCTCTCACAAGATAAGACATGAGTCTTCGTGGCTGCTGCGCTTCTTTGCAGTGTTTTGTTTATAGGTTTATGTTTTTTTACTTTTCACGGTTTGATCTCTGTTGGTTTCTGTGTGTTAGCGGTCATCTGTTGAGCGTGTGGCTTTGCTTCATGACATTCTGTTATGTAGATACTGCAATATAACTGTTGTTGTTGCTTGCTTACTTGTTTGTTTGAAATTTTTAAAAAGTTACTGATAAGCAGTACATAGCAGAGCTAAATATATATGTATGAATTTTGCAACATTTGTAACTGACATGTTTTATCTTAGATGCTTTTTAAGTTATGCATTGAATTGGACTGTTTTCAGCATTTGATCAAAAAGTCATGAATTTGTATGTGTTATGCTAAGTGTTATTTTTGCAGTATATGAATAAGTGATGACGGTGTTGCTGTAAAAGTTCTGGCCTCATAATTCCTAGTGGTTTTGGTAATAGTGATGAAACAGTGTTGTTGAAAGTTGGATTTTATTGGGACACCCTGTAGCACTCAGTAAAGAGCTGTAGCTGTCACTTGAAGTTAACAAGAATTATGTAAGGACTAGAACAGTGAAGAACGGGTGAAATTACGCTCGAGCTGGTTGGCAGGGTATGAGACTGTGTGAAGAGTTCTTGTTTTGTTGTGGCAGCATGAAAAGAGCAAGTTCTCTCTCCGGTCTGTCATCTCCAGACAACAATGTATGTTACCAGCTTCTCATTTCATAATTTTGAGTTTTTCGCGTCCCTTTCTTTTGTCAAATGTTGTATTTAGCAATGGTATTCTCAAGTTGTGCCTGCAACAGAATATTCCAAGAGTAACAAATTGATTGAGCTGGTATCAGATTTTTTTAGTCTCTTTGACCATTGTCATCTCGGCTTTACAGCGTGAAGCATGACGTTCGCAATGTTAAACGGTACAATTTAAAACAAATCTATAACATGCCGATTAGTCCAAGCAAGAAACCAGAATCAGAGGCGCAAATGATACTGATAATGATATGAACCAATTTATAACGCACCTGTTCCGTGGATTCTGAGGTGACATGACGTGCGTAAGGTTGTTCATAAAAAGCGGTGGACTAGGCTGGAGATTGACTGGTAAGGAGTTCCACATCCATTGCCAAAAAAGGAAGTTTGATCTATGACCAGCATGCCAGATATCTAAGCTAAAGACACACACACACGCCAGATGATTGCTCTACCTGGCCTTCCAAAGTGGTCACTGATTATAATAATATTAATTATAGAATTTTCACGGTGACAGTGATGGGACTTTCACTTTATCAACCTGCATTCAGTTCCTACAGAGAAATGTTTGAGTTGTGTATCCCTTGAGTGCAAGCTTATCACTTGTTAATGTTTTACATTTGCTGTGAGTGAACAGTTTTACCGTCCTGGTTTAGAATCGGCTTTCTCTTGTCGTTATTGACAACCTTCTTTCATACTGTCTGTGCTCTACATCAATGATTAACACCGTGTGTTTCGTAATCCTTACGTCTTTTCACCCAATCGTTCTACTTTTTTAGCGAACGTAAACTCACGTTCACGTTCGCTATATGCTATCGCCCGTCCGTCTGTCGTCTGTCTGTAACGTTGGTACACCCTACTCAGCCGGATGAAATTTTTGGCAATTTTATTTGCCGTTTAGTACCTTGGCCATCCATTGACATTCACTGAAAATTTTACGGAGATCGTCCCAGGGGAACCCATCCGTCTGGGGATTTAAACGCAAGAGGAGTAGCGAAATATAGTGCTATTTCACCTTTGGAATGCTATAACTCCGAAACGGTGCAAGATAGGAGGTAAGTTAGCATTAATCACTAATAGTAAGTCGTATATGAGCTTTCGATTGGTACCAAAATCGTTCAGCTTGAATGACCATGGACGGCGAAATGGCCTTTATTTTGCATTATCTTACCGAATTTAACAGCCAAACTAATTTAACAGTAACAAATAACAGTAAACAGTAACAAATTTAACAGTAAACAGCCATGATTTTAATCAGCTATGTTATTTATATGGTGTGTCTGTAATGAGCATGAATTTTAGTGAGTTAACGTGTGCTGTGTATGAGCATTTTAGGGCAAGTACTATGTGATTTTTCTTTTTTTTATATTGTGTGTATTACTGTGTAGTTGAGGTATTAGTTGTAGTGTTTGTTTGTTTGTCTGTCTGTCTGTTTGTTTTTTAATCCTTGCTGTAGGCCTATTCTGTCTTCGTGACGAATAAA
>Ga0209780_1005224_pt1 | contig 10204 bp, 7 predicted proteins | sample WorMetexBAHAMAS2_FD_187384 | JGI IMG/M metagenome (GOLD analysis project Ga0209780, IMG submission 187384) | Marine gutless worms symbiont microbial communities from Max Planck institute for Marine Microbiology, Germany - Inanidrilus exumae... | ecosystem: Host-associated > Annelida > Digestive... | reverse complement strand
ATATATATGAATGTGAACTTACCAGACGTAGCGCCAGCTGTGAAATAAGTATTTGCTCCTGTTCTCGCTACAACACAGTGATTATTATTATTATTATTATTATTATTATTATACGTTAGTATTTGGCCTGCCGTAAACCTAAGCTTCGAGGATAGGTAACAACAAATGTAACAGTTCGTCAGACGTCAAACGATTGGCGAACAAAAAGGTCTTCAGACGCTGTTTGAAGGTGGCAACGGACGGTGCGGTGATGACGTCGGTATGCAAATTGTTCCACACTCGAGGTGCGACAGCACCGAACTCACGATCAGCGATTGTCCGGAGTCGTGTGCGGCGCACAACCAGCTTGTGAGTTGTCGCCGATCGTAGTCGTCTGCGAGAAATTTCGTCATCAGCCCACTGCAAGTCTCTCGCGAGGTATTCAGGTGCGGTCTGGTTACGGCAACGGAACACAAGAACGGCAAAACGAAACTGGATGCGTTCAGGAACGCGCAGCCAGTGCAAGTCGCGCAGGAGAGGCGAGATCCGATCGTACTTACGACTGTTGTATTTATTTATTTGTTAATTTTATTTTTTTTAATTTTAGTTGTTACAATGCACATTAAAAGAAAATTAATCAATGCTCCTACTTCATCTGCTCGTTTGTCTGTCAGTTACTTGCCTGTCTCACACTCACAGGTTAATAACAGTATTCAAAAGGAAAGTCAACTTAACGTCAAACACCGTTTATTATGCCAACATAGTGGGGGCATTAAGCAAAACTGATGTTCAAGTGTCCGTCCGTTCCATTCCCCTGTACTCAAAAAGAGTGATTTTAGAGCTACGGTTAATACAGGTTACTAATAGGAAACTCCATGTTGGAAGACTAGTCCACGTGTTAGCATGTCCATGCGACTGACCAATAGCAGTGGCCGAAACGACGTCACTGATGAAATTTGACGCCGAAAATTTTACGTAGTCACTGTCTACGATTACCTGCAACGTAGCAATAAAAGGCAACGCCAAATGTAACAATTTTCGTTTTGGGCCACACTTTGGGAGACTTAGGGGTAACGCAAAGGGTTTATCTATGGCTCGATGGAAAGCGCATTGTCGACTTCTTATTAGCGATAATTTAACTTTTTTCTCCAGCTCTCAGGGATGCGGCACTATTACGCGAAATCTGTCGAAATCGGCGTTTTCTGGAGGGTGGGTCATTTTGAGTGCAAATTTTAGGTAGATATGGACGTCGCTCGCAATAAATCTATCGTCCGTTAGACAGAGGAATGATGTAGCTACAAGACTACAACTTGGCCGCTGGAAGTTTTCATACAAAGTAACTTTGTAGCAGACTTATTTCGATAGAAATTGAATTTTAGTGGCAAAAACAGCAAAATCGCGTTTTGCGCCACCCTTTGGGGGACCTAGGGTAACGTACACGTTTTATCTATGGCTCGTATGAAAGCGCGTGGTGGACGTCCTATTAGTGCTAACTGAAATGTTTTGCCAGCTCTTACGGTCGAAGCTCTATGAGCGGATATCGGTCGAAATTGTGGTGTTCAAAAGGGGTGGGTGGGTCACTTTGAGGCAAATTTCAAGGGGCGAGGGGGCGTTGTCCACCAACTACTCTTTGGATCAGAAAACTAGAGTCCATGGGCTATCACTTCGTGTTGTTTGCGTGATCCTGCGTTTATCCGTTTTGATACATTCGATCACATAGTCACAGAGTCACTGTGGTGACAAGTAATATCACATTTTTTCGTTTTTTTCCATTGTCGCTATTTGTATCAAGTTTGTTATCTACACAGTGATTGGCGATTAGCTACGCGCCAGTGATGGGCAAAATCAAATCATGATTTGATTTAAATCATGATCAAATCACATGTGTTGAGTAAAAATGATTTGAGTAAAAATGATTTGATTTGGAAATCTTTGATTTGATTTGGATTTGATTTGAATTTCTGTGATTTGATTTGTGATTTGACCAAATCACACATTTTAGTCACTTGGGACAATGAGTAACTTCTTATGATGACATTTCATAATACACTGTAGACTCGAATCATAATCATTAGCTTATTAGAATGCCACTGTAGGTATTTGTAGTGTGAATAGACTGTTTTCACTGAAGTTTTTGAATTAAATGGCTTTTATTCGTTCGTAAATAAATTTAATTTTTTTAAATCGGGATTTTTTCTTGGATTGACATTGTGATTTGATTTGATTTGTGATTAGGATTAAATGGTTTGTTATTCTGGGATGTGATTTGTGATTTGATTTGTGGTTTCGCAGAATAATTTACATCATTTTGTCAAAATTAATGATTTGTGATTTGGGGTGTGATTTGATTTGTGATTTGCCCATCACTGCTACGCGCCTTCGTGTGCATGTTTTATATTATTTTGTATTATGGGAATAAAAAAGCTATAAGGCTACGTGAAAACTACAACTAATGACCGAAGAGCGTTTTCTTTGGCGCAGGAGACGATAACTCAGCCAGGAAACAAGCCGAGACTAATGACAGTCAACCCATTCCTGCTGTCACACTAGCTGTTGCACTTCAAAGCCTCTACAACCGTTACGTGGGCGTGTTTCTGGAGACAGCTTACTGCGCATCGTATAAACAACAATTTTACACCCTGCTTGATCAGGTTTATGTGACTGGCAGGCAGCAAATGGTCCAGAAGAGATGAAAGACTTCTGTCGGCAGCAGTCGTCGAACGATAATAAAATTCTCCTGCATACTGCATGTCTAAGTGTAAGAAGGGAAATTCGTGCATACAGTATTGAACAGTGTACATAAGTGTATTATGAATGTTCTCGGCACTAAGAGGGATGAGATGACAGCAGTAAATACCAAGCCAGATCATGCTGTTTACCTCTGGTGTTGTATATAATTATAGCCGTGAGATATGGTCGATCAGAGCTGATGATGTTAGAAGTCTAAATGTGGCCTGGAATAATGCCTTCTGGAAGATCTTCAATTCATGCTGGAGAGAGAGCGTCAAACCCTTACAGTTTTATTGTGGGTGTCTTCCTGTCTCCTTTTTGATTCGTCAACGTAGACTTCTGTTTTGTAGTCAGCGACAATATTGTGCTTCGGTCTCTGGTAGCCTGTTGTAATAACAGTATGGCTGCGTCGCTAGATATTGATGCTTTAGGCCTGCATAACGTATTTGCCAGTTCTGTGGGGCATATAAAACTTAAGATCTGGTCTAATTTTTGTACAGAGGTACTGTAGATTTCACGTTTTACGTTTGTGTTTTTTTCGTATGGTTTTTATTGCAGTTTTGTACTGATCTGCGTGTGTGCGTGCGTGTGTGTGTGTCTGCTGCCTACTGGCGTAATAATAAATAAATAAATAAATAAATAAATAAATAAATAGCGCCTATGAGGCTATAGATGCAGGATTGATATCTGACAAATTTTCATTTTTATTTTCCTAAACTGAAGGAATTTATGAAAGGACACAAATTTACTGACGACAAAGATGTTATCCGCAAATCAAATGGCTAGCTAGAAAAGCAAGACCAACAATTCTTTTACAAAGACATCCCAGCTTTGGAAAAATGCTTGACCAAGTGCATTTCAATTGCAGTTGAAAACAGGTGGCGCGGTGGCGCTTCGGGTAGAGCGTTGGACTTGCGATCATCAGGTCGTGGATTTAAATCCTACTCGGGGCAAAAGCTGCGTAACAATCTTGGGCAGGTTGTTCACACCCATGCTCCTCTGTCACTAAGCAGTATAACTTTGTACCTGCGGCTGGGAAGATAACCGCAGGTCTGGCGGAAGGTAATGGCAGCCTACCGCCGTGTGGATGACTTATAGTCACCTGCGGGCTGACTGCCTGTTCACCGGGATCAGCTTCGGGCCCAACGCACGTTAAGGGGCATGGGAAGCCTTTACCTTTTTTATATTGTTGAAAAGTGACGTAAGCTTGCATATCTTGTAATTGGCTGTGTCAGTTTACGACTGTCTGAATGCCAGGGACAGCCTACGATCCGTTGCAACCTCATTGTCTTGTCCCCACCCACTACCACTGTCAATCACACATTGCCGTCAATATATTACACAACCGTATAGGATCGGTTTCCGCTTCCATTCTGGTCGGCTGTGAAATCAAACGTAACTGTTTGGTGCAACCAAAATTTATCTAAGCTTTTTTAAATGCAATAACGATGCTAGCAACAACGACTGAATTAGGCAGGCTCTTTCCAAATGCTAACAATACATGCAGAGAAGAAATGTTTACGTAGATCATAATGAAATGTATGATTAAGAAGTTTATAATCATTGCCTCGGGTAATTAGCCCTTGGCGAAAAATAAAGACATGGTGATACTTCTGCAATGTAATATGAGTAACCTTTAAAAACTTTAATCATGTCGATTGTCGCCTCGTATACGTCTGTATTTTACAGTAAAGGGCTTAAATGAATTGCCTTACAATTTCAATGATTTTCCTGAGAAAGATCATGATGTGGACCAACACGCCACCTTCCTGTCGTACGAGAGGAATGTCCAGCAGATGGTCACCGTTTTGTTCCAACAACACTTCACGTAGGCGGCTTTCACCAGACGGTCTGTCCACCGGCACACCTGCGCATTGCAGTTTGCACACACTTCTATTATGTTAAACATAATGCAGCAGATAGATTATATAAAGTTGTATTTTTAGCGACTGGATATACCCGCACACGGCGTACTCCTGTCGCTTCTTGCAATAGCTTTTCTCCGGAGGCACAAACCGCCGTGCATTAATTACCATTTTACGCAAACAAATTCGATAGTTTTAAAGCCACGTGCCCTCAAAAACCGACGCCCGAAGTAACGACTGGCCCTCTGGGCACGAGTAATCATTGCGTTCTATGAATTTACTGTTATTCGACCCGGTCGCTTACTTCAGCATTTGCTGAGCTCTTGTTATCTGTCCCATAGGTATAGTATATAGCATAGGCATATTATACAAGTAGCTCAGCTGTCGCTATGGCTGCCGCTAACGAGTAATTTTGTATTCGAGTACTCGTCCGAGTACTTTATCGAGTACTCGAGTACTCGGAAATACCGGAAGTACTTTAATTCAAGCTGTCATTGACGACGAAGGGGTAGTGTACTGGTTAGTCAGCGTATGTGGGGCCCAAAGGCTTTGATCAAGCGTGATTTTTACCGTTTCGCTGTGCACTGGCTCAAGGCTGGCTGTCGCAAATGAAATCGCGAGGCCCAAACTTTACATTATTCCAAAAATTCGTCATATGCCTGCAAAAACTGTAACCGAAAATGAAATTTCCAGCCGGAAATAAAAATAAACGAGTACTCGAGTAGTAAAAAGTTACTTGAGTAGTTTACTACTTGAGTAGTACTCGAGTACTCGCGGCAGCCCTAGCAGCTGTCGCTGACGAACCCGCGTGACGTGCTGCATCACGACTAACGGCAAAATTTTAAAACAGTCACGTGACCATAACAACGCCCTTTTATGAGTCTCATATCATCCTGTTGCTAGAATTCATATAGCCTACATGTGTACAAAATTCGACGACTTTTGTTTCGGCCGTTCCAGTGATATAATTGGCGCACCCAAAAATATTTAATGGGTCACATGACCTGACCATTAAGGCCTTGGTATTAACTTTAAGGCCAAGGCCAGGCCAAACACCATGCCATTGTTTTATCGTCAATAACAAATGTTTTGCAAATTTGATTCAAATACCGCATGTACTCGTCGTTACTTAGTGGCATCCGACTTGAATATTGGGAACATCACGAGGTTTAGTATTACCTGTTTTTGTTTGTGCATTGAAAATGGCATCGAAGGCGCATGGTGAAAAAGTACCTTTCGTAGTTCAGTTTGGTTTTACTGAATTCAAAAGTGAAGGCGATAAGTGTAGCAGTGGGCCGGAATTTGTTTGTTCTTTTGAGCTTGCTATCTGTAGTCTGAGTTTGACATGTGATTAATGCTAGCGTCAGACACATTTATCTTTCCGCCGATAGCTGCCAACGCCCAGCCACCATGTTTTATGATTCTGTTGATGGTTGAATGACGTCACAACATTTTTCCGTCTGTCTGTGACTTTCTGTGGCCACGCCCTGTCTGTCTATCTGGAATGCCTGACGTCATACGGTTGGTTCAAACCCATTAATTATCTTTCCAGACTTCCACGCCCGTCTGCCCTGGTCCGTGTGTCCGTATGACCTTCTACACGTTTGACGTCATACGTCTGACGTCACTAGCCTGGAGCTTAGCTGTCGCTATGAGCAGCTCAGCAGTCGTCTGTGTTTCCTTTTATGGTCGTTGACCGCGGCGATAGTGATGCTTTGCTGTAGTCCGGTCTAGTAGCTGACTATAGCTGTGTGGCGTGACTCAATGTAGCTTGACGTCACGTCTGTGAGTTCTCTGGTTGCTGTATAAGCATAATTATTACCATATTTGGTCGTGTCTTGCTCTCGCTGCGCTAATGGCTTTGTGTCGTACCCTATATAAGCTAATGTTGCTGTGTTGATTGCTGTTCTTACGTTGGCTGACCACCGACGAGAATTTGAGTTAAACGTTACAGTAGAAAGTAGCTGTGTTACTGTCGTTATAGCTTGAAATGTGAATAAAGTATAAAGCGAGTTGTAGCTCTACCATCTGTTAGCCAATCATCACTGCTATACCTGCAATGAAGAAATGAAAGGCAACGCCAAATGTAAAAAAATCTCGTTTTGAGCCATCATTTGGGAGACAGTTTACATTTGTAACGCACAAAGTTCGTCTATGGCTCGATGGAAAGCGCATTGTCAGCTTCCTATTAGCGACAATTAAAAGTTTTTCGCCAGCTCTCACGGCCGCGGAACTATTAAGCTAAAATGTCAAAATCGACGTTTTCTGAAGGGGCGTGTGCAAATTTTAGGTAGATGGGACATGACCAGCAATCCATCTATGGACCATTGGATAGAGGAATAATGTAGCTACAACGTCGCTGTTGGAAGTTTTCACACAAAGTAACTTTGTAGCAAACTTCTTTTGACAAATTTGAATTTTACTGGTAAAATCAGCAAAATCGCGTTTTTGTGCCACCCTTTGAGGGACTTAGGGCTACGGTTCATCTAGTGCTCGTTGGAAAGCGCATAGTCGACTTCCTAATAGTGCTAATTGAACGCTTTTCGCCAGCTCTTACGGTTGATGTGCTATGAGCAAATATTGTTTGAAAGGGTGTGGGTCACTTTGAGCGCAAATTTTAGGGGGAGGGGGATCATCCACCAGTGACTGTTGGCGTCAAAAACGAGTGCCTGGGCTATCACGTGGTATTGTCTGCGTGATCCTTCGTTTAGCTGCTTTGATACCATATCGGCCTGTGACAGACACACAGTCATCATGTGTCTGTCTGTATGTCTGTTTGTGTGTGTGTACACAAAAACATACATACAGACAGACACATGATGACTGCTAATACCCGCGCTAGCATAGCGTCGCGCGGTAAAAATTTTCCTTTTAAGCCATTTGTTGGGAGACTTAGGGTTAACACACAGGGTTCATCTATGGCTTGAATGATCACGTTTGCGGCACTGTTAAGCGAAATCTGTCGAAATCGGCGTTTTCTGAAGGGTGTGTCATGTTGAGTGCAAATTTGAGGTAGTTGGGGACGTCGCTCGCAATCCATCTATAAACGATTAGATAGAGAAATGATGCATCTAAACAATGCCGCTGGAAGTTATCAGACAAAGAAACTTTGTAGCAGCCTTCTTTCGACAGAAGTTGAATTTTACTGGCAAAAACAGCAAAATCGCGTTTTGTGCCAACCTTTGATGGAATTACAGGTAACGCACACATTTTATCTATGGCTCGTCGGAAAGCGCGTGGTGCTTTTTGAACATTTTTTGTCAACTATCACGGTGGAGCCGCTATGAGCAGATATTGGTCGATATCGAGGTGTTCAAAAGGAGGTGGGTCACTTTGAGCGCAAATTTTAGGGAAAATGGGGGTCATCCACCAACAACTGTTGGCGTCAAAAAACTATAGTTTATCGGCTATCACGTGGCGTTTTTTGCGTAATCGTACGCTTAGCCGCTTTGGCACTATACCGGCGTGTCACAGACATACACATGATGACGGCTAATGCCCGCGCTAGCATCGCGTCGCGCGGGTAAAAACGGCTAAACGTAGCATACGTAGGATCACGCAAACAACGCCACGTGATAGCCCCGGGACTCTAGTTTTCTGCCAATTTTCGCCCATTCTCGCCAAAAGTCGGTTACCATTGGTCTTTTGAGCGATCGCCAAAAGAAGGTCAGAATGCTCATGCTCACCCATATGTGTACTTATGCTGAAAATTTGGTGGAGATCGGTCGAGTAGGTTATGAGATAATTGGTCTCCAAGGGGACCGTTAAAAATACATGTAAAGAAAGTAACATACGCCAAATATAAGCCCTCGGTATCGCTATACCGGGCGGGCCAATAAGGATGTGATGGACAAAAATAGACGACAATTTACATTGGCAACTGTCGATTCAGGGATCTCGTATACATGATGACACAGAATTCTTCGTTCAGTCCGGTTCAGGTACAGCTCCTTGCCTATCCAGCTACAGTGAGTCATCGACAGTCTTTGTTATGAGCTTGTCATGGCCTATAACCAAATTGCAGAACCTGGCCAATTACCCAGTGTCCTTATGTATAATGAAAATGTAGCTGAACCCGTGGATAACTTCATCCCGTAAAAGACCACATAGTCGCTTAAAACTGAGCCAAGAATTAAAGTGGAAAATAATAGGTTTTCTTGCAGATTACGCACATGCAAAAACTCCCAGTCGTAATAGAGAAAGATATCAAGTAGTGCCAATAATTTAAATACCTTTATGCGGGAATTCGATGATGAAAGCAAAATCATTAATAAAACTTTTTGTGATTAAATAAATATGTTCTTGGCTACCTCCAAGGTCGGATGGATGTAAAGTTAGTTTTGACCTCTGGGCTGCACGGGCAGGTCGCAAATATGCGTCACATAGCCAAATTTTGTGCCGATCGGTCGATCGTTGCGGAAACATGGCTGTTTTTGTCATTTTTTAACATGGCGGCGTCCGCCATCTTGGATGTTTAAAAGTTCGAAATTTTAACGGATGGACCTGTTTGGAGGACCAATAATGCATCAGTGTGCCAAATTTCGTGTCGATCTCTTGAACCTTTGCCGAGATATAGCTGTTTTTCGATTTTTTAAAAATGGCGGCCGCCCGCCATCTTGGATTTTTGAATGTACGAAATTTTACGTATCGGTCCGCTACCGAAGGCCAATATGCGTCTCCATGCCAATGTTCGTGCCGATCGGTTGAACTTTTTTGGAAATATGGTTTTCGATTTCCGCCATCTTGGATTTGTTTTACGTGTATTTGGACCGCCCACGAAGAGTATCTGTTGGTCTTTGTCACTGTACAAAATTTGGTTGGAATCGATGCAGTAATTTCGATAATTATGTCAGTTTTAATGTTTTGCGAGTTTGGCTTGTAAATGCCTATTCAGGCTTCTTTTTGGGTGGTTTTTGGGGGATGCAATATCAACCATCTCCCAAAAGTTATATATCCGGGTCATATCGGTTCTAGCGGTGCATTAATTATGTTGGTATCTGTAGTAGGTGAACAGGTGTGAAGAAGAAGATGAAGCAGAAGTATACATCTGATCACCTGATGACATGCTTTGGTTTATTGTTAAGCTAATACATCTAATAAATGTAAAAAAACTGCAGTTTATACACACTGTTAACGGCGACGGATCTAAAACCGCAAAAATCATAAAAAGGCAATGTTAACCACACTAACATAGCCTAAATGTCAATGTTAGTATGGTTAACATTGCCTTTTTATGATTTTTGCGGTTTTAGAACCGTCGCCGTTAACAGTGTGTATAAACTGCAGTTTTTTTACATTTATATTTGCTGTTTTATTACCAGTTTTGAGTACGCTATTAATAATGTCCATTAATACTACATTTTTCGATTTTTCAAGATGGCGGCCGTCCGCCATCTAAAATTTTTAAAAGTTCGGAATACCGTAAATCCCCGGGTCTCAATTAAACGCTGACGGTATGTATGGTGATTTACTTATTTAAGTGACTATACTTTGCATGACGTTAAGTTGTACGTCATCCAGCAGACGATAAGCACAGAAAATGTACAATATTTGTCTGACAGCAGCATATTGATCCACCGTAGATAATTCACGACATTATAAAAACAATTTACTTACGGACGAAAAAGTTC
>Ga0209780_1005223_pt1 | contig 10204 bp, 9 predicted proteins | sample WorMetexBAHAMAS2_FD_187384 | JGI IMG/M metagenome (GOLD analysis project Ga0209780, IMG submission 187384) | Marine gutless worms symbiont microbial communities from Max Planck institute for Marine Microbiology, Germany - Inanidrilus exumae... | ecosystem: Host-associated > Annelida > Digestive... | reverse complement strand
TCTGCAATCAGACCAGTTTATCAGACCAGTTTTAATCACTCGTTGCTGTAGTCGTAATTCGATATCCACAGATACGAACGAATTCATGCTACAAAGTGAACGAAAGCGCAATGTAGTTTAACGTCAATCAGTCAACAAGGCATTCGGGGATAGCACACTTCGCCCCAGGTTCGCTAGATGCGGCCGCCGATTGGTGCCGCCACCTCGCGAACTAGACCAAACATAACGTCGTCTTTGATTCTGCCTCACGGGCCCCATTATGTGAAAACATGAGTCATCCACAAAACCGGAAGTACATAGCATATTGCACTGTCGCCAAACGAGGACCGATACATGTCCACAGGTAACATGTAGACAAACTTCCGTGAAGTTTGGACACATTTTTGAGATACGTGAGCGGACAGACAGACAGACATACAAACACGCGGATCACTATACTTCGCATCTCTACTGGAGGCAAAGTAATTAAAAAGTTTAAAAGAGTCTTTACCAGCAAAGGTCCACCACGTATTGATGTCGTCATTTGCTTCGAAAAAACTCGTTTAAGGTTTACTGTAAATATTATTACCCACGCCGGCTGTATAGCCGCTGGCGTGGGGTACATAGGGCGTTCAGTCGCGTCTGTCTGTCTGTTTGTTTGTCTGTCTGTTTGTCCGCGTTCTAAAAGATAAACAGCTTGAGCTATCAGCAACAAAGTCGGTAGACATATAGTCCATGGCAGGACCTCGGCATGCACTTACCCTGAGGTCAAAAGGTCAAAGGTCAAATCCTAACCCCAACAAGTAACAACAAGTGGAATCAAAACTTACATTCGCCCGGCGTGCGTCTGCATGTCGATACGACTGTACATTTTTCTAGTTGCGATAATGATTTTGATTTAAACTTAAAATGTTTCTTAGCATTTCGTCGTCCCCTGGCTTGGCAAGAGCATATAAAGTTATAGCACGCCATACAGTGCATGGTCCGGTTTGCAAATCAAAACAGTCAAATGGACACTGCCGTTTTCAGACTGGCATACATATCACCCAGGAGAAAATAATAATCGCAAGGGTCGCAAGGGTCAAAACGCATCTCATGGTTTAGCAGCCGACATTTCAATACATTGGAATTAAACAGTCAAGCAGCTGGAAAATAACGCTTAACAACGCGCAAGCAATGCACTACATACGCGCGAGAACTGACGACTAAACAGCAGTCTATAAACCACAACAATCAGAAAAATAGAACTTCAAATAAAAATGTACCAGCAAGAAAATAGGCAGCTCAAACGTCTGTATCAGTGCTCGAATTACGGGAATGGGTCAGGAGGGGACGTGGCCCCCTATAGTTCTTTTGCGATCCCCCTCAATGCTGACAAGTAGTGGTCCAAGAGGGTAGTTTTGGTCATATTGGTTCTCTCTGAAGTGTGTCGGTTGTTTTAGACAGACTTAACCTGTGATATAAAATCAGAATCTTTAACTGCAGGATTGGCATTACGTTGACAATAATGCAGTAGAATATTTTATTACACACAACTGCTGTAAAATATTTTATTATCATCAGTTCCGCGTTGATCTAATTAGCAACTCTTATTCTCCGTTCTACATAGCATTGCCCATAAATTACCAAAATCGGAGCAGGAAGCTATAATTAAAGTATTTTCTCATTACGATCAATCATGTGATTTATTTCATTAGATAACAAGAAATACGTTCTGTGGGACATGGTCTCTGCCCCATAGCCGAGTTCACAAGTCCATGACTTCCGGTCAAAAATCTGACGTCACCATCGTGTTCCCCGACCCCGATTTCCCGTAAGACGCAGGAATTTCGGTGATTCGTGAACATTTAAGGCAGATATTGCGTTTTTCATTTTTGCATGGGTTTTCAGGACCTCTTGGTCAAAAATGGTGGTTTTTAGGGGGAAAATAGTAGAAGGGGTGGGGCGATTGACCCCCAACGAACTCGTTCTTACTTTCGGGGGTTTACACGTCTGTGTCCAATTTGGTGAAAATCGACGAAGAAATGCGACCGTGAGAGTATCCACAGACGGACAGACACACACACGCTCATACGCAAAACGATTTTATCTGTCCCATGCTATGCTATAGCTATGGGTCAGATAATTATAATGCTGATAGCTGGTGTAATGAAGGAAGGATCATCGCGTATTAGTCTGTGCTTGATTGATACTTTGATACAGTTCTTGTAGGTAGTCTACGCATTCCGGCGGAAAAAACAGTAATATGCGCACAAAACAATTAAGTCAAGTGTGACAACAAGGAGAGGAAGATTCATCGGACATATACTGCGCCTCCCGACATCAAGACCAGCCAGCCTATAGTAATAGACTGGACTCTAGAGGAAGGAATTAGAAGATGAGGCAGGTCAAAGCGGACATGGTGGGATTTTATAGAAGACATGCAAGAAATGGGTGTCGGTGGCACTGGCACTCATGATGAAGCCAGGAGCGTGACCATGCCCGATGGAGACAACTCGTCGCCCAGTATTCCAACAGGGACAGAAGCACCTAACTCTAAGTAAGTAACAAGTCTATACGCTGCCGCTGACAGACACGAGCGACGCGGCGCCTCACGCCCACCGTGCTGTACACAGATGTAGACGGCCATTGTGATAAACTGGTGACCGACGACCATCACCAGTTTATCATACTGACCGTCCACCTAAGTTGACAGCAACTGAGATAATCGACGTGACAACTCTATCTGTAGCCGTTTCAGAGATATGGTTCGTTCGTTCGTTCGTTATTGCGGGCAGGGGTCCAGCCTACTCTGGACTCCAGCGCTGAGACCTTTATGTCGGTCCAATGCGCCAGCCCAGGGAAAGGAGGGGAATTGGTTGGTGTGTGCGTGTATGTGCGAGTTGTGCAGGGTGGAGGAAGGGTTAAGTAGGCGTGAGCAGCTTGTCAGGTATTTCTAAGAGCGCCCCCTCTAGGCGTGGCCTACTGTCTGGCTAAGCCCGGACTGGCACTTATTCAGTGCCAGCCCTGACGGCACTTCTTTAGCGCCTGGCCAACTGACTGACACTTCTTCAGTGCCTAGCCAGTGGGCTTAGCCACATCTATCTGCTTCGGCTCTCACGTCGGCGTTACTGATATCTTGACGCTGCTAATCAAGGCATCAGCAACGGTCACAGTTTATAGAGGACACCGTCTAGCCCTCTTACCTGCCCGGGATTATCTCCCTGTTCATCATGTGCATAGGAATCATTAGAAATAATTCTTTGGTAGACGGAGGCGCCCGGGCCGAGTCGAACCCCGGTCACTGAGCGCGTCACGCTCTACTGCACATGGCGGCCTAGTGCGTTAACCACTCGGCCACGAATGCAGGTCAGAGATATGGTTGGTGCCCACCAAAATTTAAAATGGTTCACGTAACCTAACCACGCCCCCTCCAGGTATGGTTTGCTATCCATGGGCTAGCAGTTTCTACCGTCAGCCTATGTACCACAAGTCTCCATGCCACTCACTACGAAGATATGAAAGGCGATACAAAATGTCAAAAATTGGGTGGTTTGGTTTGGGATAGTCAGGCATTCGGTAGAGTGCATACGAGTTCCTATTAGCCTTCCATAGTAACTATGTCCCCATCTTGCACCGTTTCTGAGATATAGCGCGATATAATCCGAAAATCGCCGATTTTAACCCACCCCACCTGTATTTGGCGCCCCAGCTGGGGTGACCCCGTTGGAATTTCGCCTTGATCTTTGGTGTCAGAAAACTAATTGAGTCCTGGAATATTGTACGGTATCTTGTTTGCGTGATCCTATGTTTAGTCATTTGGTACAGTGCTGGCTTGTGACGGACAGACGGACAGACAGACGTACGGACACACGACGACAGCATATACCGCGCTAGAATAGCTTCAGGGGTCTTCACCATGCCCCACAGACCAGGATCTTCGCCCTGTATCCCATTGGGAGTTCGCGCTGGCCATGTCACCCAATTGTCGCGATCGCCTGAGAAACCTCCAGACAATTCGAGCACTGGTCTGTACGAGAAAAAAGGAAGAAATACAAGACTACGATACCTTATGTGGACATCAGAGTTAGCTCCATGTTGACCGGCGGTTTACATGTTCCGCGGCGATATCAACATATCAGCCTACAGGGCGCTAGTTTCGCCGTAACTTGAAAGAGGTGATGATGATGACGATCTGGCGCAAGATGAAACTATACAGCCTGGCCGGACTTGGATGCTGGCGTAAGGCGCCCTTTGGCGCCCGGCCGTCCCGTCGGAACGGCGACCCAGCGAGTCCTTTTGCCGGCGAGTTATCAGTCACCGCGCCGGCGACCGGCTCCGGCCAACATCAACGCCGTCTCGCCTGCTTAGCTGCTGCTGCTGCTGCTGGCGCGTTGGCTTGGCAACAACTTTAACTGGTCTGCGGCATCCTGCTAGCTAGACCGGACTTCTATCGTGGAATGCTAGGCCGTTAGTCGGACTCGCTCGGCTGGATGGCGCTAATAATAGCCGGCAGGCAGACAGATGTATGAACATATTGCCGCATTGGCTGTAGCAGCAGTAACAGCAGCTTTGCTGACATTATGATATAGCATCTCTCGTCCAACCGTGGTCTCCGTCATCTTTTTTGCCTCCGCCTCAGCTGCTTGCTTGTACAGCTCTCAGTCACTGGGCAGTTCACTTAACGTTATACGCACCGATCGTTCGATCAAGCGTTGGTTGCGTGGCACAGCGGTTACGACGTCGGTCTTTGGCCGGCGAACTTTCCCTGTCCTGGGCTAGACCGTATAGATGACGGGTGACCATTTACGTGGGTAAAACGGCCGCTATAGGTCAACCAACCAGGCCAACTCAGCCTTTCATCCCTTCGGGGTTGATAGATGAGTAGTAGGCTGTAATTGGATGTCTGTTAACTCAGTTAGGGATAACGCCATCTGGTGAACGCTTACGAAGGAAAGGAAGACATGGTATATTTGCAGGTAAAACTGTGTGATCCATGCCTGAGCGCTTTGAGACATACGTGATATATAAAATGGCGCTATATAAATACTCTTCCTTTCCTTTCCTTTCCTTTAATGCCGTATAGGCATAGAAAGTGTCGGCCTTTTACAAGCACCACCGTTAAAAACGATTAAAACTCCTAAACTTTCCATCAATACTTCGCCACCGATAGAGGTGCGAAGTATTGCGACCAGCGTGTCTGTCTGTCCGCTGTCATATCTCGAAAACAACGTGTCAAAATTTCGCGAAATTTTGTGCACGTGTACCCGTGGCCATGCCTCAGTCCGACGACGACGACGACAGCGCACTATTTTATGTACTTCCGGTTTTGTGGATGACGTCATGTTTTCACATAATGGGCCAATTCCAGAGATATGATCTGCCCCAAAATTAAAAAAAATGGTCACATGATCCTAGCCACGCCGATTAGGGGGTAGGCTATAGTTTTGTCATCCCAAGGCTAACGCTTGACATAATACCTGCATACAAAATTTGACGACTCTAGCTTCACCGTTCCAGAGTATGCTTGTGGCCACCCAAAACAAAATAAAATGGGTCACGTGACCCTGACTATGCCACTTCTATGGATGATTTGTTATACGTGGGCTAGGACCTGCTGTGATCAACCTACCTACCAAATTTGAGGTCTCTATCTCTGCCCACTACGAAAATACAAAAACGATACAAAATGTGGAAATTGGGGGTGATTTGGGGTAGTCAAAGTCACTCAATGTCATTAGAAATAGCGCCACTCGATAGCGCACAATCGATTGCCTACTATAACCTTCCATAGTAACTATGTCCTTATCCCCATCTTTCACTGTTTCTGAGATATAGCGAGATATTGGTCGAAAATCGGCGATTTTAACCCATTACACCTCTATTCGGCTCACAGTTAGGTGTGACCCCGTTGGAATTTCGCCGAGATCTCTGGTGTCGGAAAACCAGAGTCCATGGGCTATCGTACGGCGTTGTTTTCGTGATTCTACTTTTAGCCGTTTTGATAGAACATGGGGCTTGTGACGGACGGACGGACCGACAGACGAACAGACACACGACGACAGCATACAGCGCTACCATAGCGTCGCACGGTAAAAATAGAATCAAACAAGGTGTAGCTTAACGGGACGTAACCGTACTGGCCCGCCGTGCAGTGTCGGCTGGCCGACCGCCTACGCGCCCGGCGGCCGGCCCGCCCGCCCGCCAGCAGCGTTACAGACGACGACAGACGACAGACGACAGACGCCAGCGAGCAAAACAATACAGGCCCATTAGGCGGGCCAGTAATAATCTAGACTCTTTGAGGCATATCACCGAGGCCTATTACTGTACGTAAATGGATTGGATTTTCGGTCAATTTAGTTGCAGCTAGACAGTTCTATACTCGTCTGCATTTCATCATCCGCACTGAACTGCGTCACATTAAGAAATAGGGCCTAAGACGCATTTTCGGTGTTGGCTGAAGACGCCCGGTTCTTATGAAATCGGGGACGCCCCCCCCCTACCCACAGCCTTGTATAGGCCTACTATCTTTATAGCGTATGCTGGCTTGCAGTGCAGGAACACATCAGCAACTTCCTATCGCACTATTATTATCGTACACTAACGCTTACGGTGCTGCTGCAAAAAAGCGTATAAAGGTCACTGTTGGCGTATATACGTCAACTTGCGTGCATTGCCCGCACCGCACAGCCACTGATCTAGAGAGTTGTGACAGAAAGCATGCAGTCTGCAGTGAGATCGCTCGCTATGCACTAACTGCTATTGCCAGACGGACCGACAGACGAACAGACACACGACGACAGCATACAGCGCTACCATAGCGCTGCATGCATTTGAAATACGTTTTTTGAATACTTTTAAGTGCTTTGTACTTTTGTTTCCAACTCAAATAATTATTGTAATTGGTAGTTGTTTTTTATCGAGTTGTTTTGATTTTTTTTTTTTTTTTTTTTTTTTTTTTTTTTGGGGGGGGGGGTAGCAGTAAGTGAAGTTTTTGATCTTCCTTGGTGTCCTGTCCTTTATCATACTTACTGTACAAATTATTTTTATGTCTCATTTTTTGATTGACAAATAAATTGATTGATTGATTGCTTGCTTGCTATTTTTGCTCAAAGTACAAAACACATTTTGGATCAGCTAAACAACGTCGGTCACAATATTATTGCTTTTATCTGACTTTGATAAGCCGTTGCTGCTTAGACGGCGCACATTTCAGAAAGTGATATTCATGTTTGAATTCAATAAATCGACACTTTCATTTAGAACAGCGAACAGTCGTGACGGTATATAAGTAAGGCACGCTACTGCAAATACTTTAAATTATGCTCTATTTCAAACACAAATGATAAAGAGTCTCGATACGATACCAGCATGTGATAAACGGACGGACGGACAGATGCCGGGTATAGACTATAGCGATGCTGCTGTACGCATGCCATGTGCGTCGCGCGGTAAAAAAAAACTGGCGAGTAGTAAGCCTGGCGTAGTCGTAGTGGCGTTTATTCACGGTTTAAAGTCCATAGAGAGAGGACAATACACCGCGCACACACACGCCGAGCTAGGTCCTGTTTACTTTACGTGCAGTAGGCCCCTCGAGCCGGTTATCGCTTATGTGAATCAAGTATTTAAACTGTTTCACGTGTACTGTTTATAACAAGCAGGTAAAAGTATAAAATTGTAGCAATCTAGTTTACATTATGTGCATGCGCGAAAATCGTCGAAGGTGCCGACACGGAAGGCTACGTTTACGACCCAATTTTTACCGCTCGACGCGAGTGCACTGCATAGCGGTTATGTTATGTGATGGTCGGCTTTCCATGGGTCGTGATGTCACACGTAACGTTCTCATACCAAAGATGTCGGTGAAATTCTAGTTAGATCACCCCAAAATGGCGCCAAATACGCGTGGGTAGGACAAAAGATGTGCAATTCTTGACCATTGTATCGCTATTCCGAATTAGGTCTATATGATAGGATACAGTTGCTATCGTGTTAACGTTAATGTTACTCAACAGTTTTTATCTCCGTGCGAATCTTGTAACATAGTTACGACGGCTGCGCCACGAGTATTGCCTTCAGCTGTTGACAAAAATGAGCGGGTTTCAGCGACGGTGACTTCAGAGAAGACGGAAGTACGCTCCAACATGTAGGTTCAGAAACCGGAAATGCCCGTGAGCCGTATGTGACAGTTCTTGTTCGCGGGTGATCGAGGTCTCCTTGGGTTGCTGCTCGCAGCTGACGACGGGTTGTGACAGCTGAGAGCGGCGAACGAAGTGAAGACAGGTATGTTGGGGCCTGCTCGTGTTGACATAGAACATAAGGAGGCATAGTTTGTAGACGATTCGTTTGTAAACTGGTAGCCAGTGTAGCCAATAGGACTAGAAGGTTATATAGTAATCTGGCGAACCTCGGACTGTTGATGACCTTCAATAAACATAAAATAGCGATCTTACTGACGCATCAGTGAGAATGCTACTAAACTATAGCCATTTGTTTTTTCTACATTTCTGGGACCCCACAATATTTTTGTAACGCACGAAGCTCTAGGTATTTCAAGCTGATACACAGATTGACCATGACAAATAGGCCTAATACGTCTCTATAGACCATGCATGTGATAAATTACCACGAATGACAGACAATCTAGCGTCATATAGGCCTATACACGTTACATGTGTTCCTTTTTGGAGCGTAGTGTTATACGTCACCATAAACGTTCGTAAAGTCTTGGTGTACGTAGACCTATCCATAGTCGTAAATTCAGGGCGACCGGGGGAATCCGGACCCCCACAAGTCCAGATGAAGCCTGGTCACCAAACGTTTCTGATGCAGCTAATTATTAAGCCTGAAAAACATCATTTCTGGGCATCTTGACCGTATAAAACTTAAAACGAGAATCAAGTTTATTGGGGGTTTCCCAGGAGCTCGCCTCTATTGGAGAGACACGTCCGTGCTCGTGCTCCTGTTTCTCCGGAGTTGACGCGTGTGGTGTTTTGTCTTGTTCACCGAGCAAATTACAAAATGTTTGTGTGTGTGTGTGTGTGTGTGTGTGTGTGTGGTGTTCTGACGCGAAGAGAGTGAGCAGCGAATTTCTGTTTTTTCCTCAGCTTTTGTGCGATAGAGACGCTGAGATTAATGGTAATGATGATGGTGGTGGTGATGATGATGATGATAACAGTCTGAGTGGTATTAGAATTAATTATGATAGTGGCAAGTGTCCAAAGTTATTTAGCACAAGGCCTCATCGCCGTCTCGACACCCATCCCCCATAAAATACCGCTTCCCGTGGGGATCTAAATCTCCGTCTAATACGTGATTCCTTTGACCCTCATGAGTCAGTCCCCCAAACGGCATCTCGATCGGTTGGACCATTTTTGCCCAGCACATCCGTTTGACCAACACACAGACAGACAGACATACAGAGTGATACAGACCACGCTACATGTAGCAATAGGCCGCATCTATGCAGTGCGTGCGTGCGATGCGGCCTGTTTCACGTTGACGCTGAGTGTTGTCGCTAAGGTGTGTAAACAGCGAGCAAGTGCGTCACGTGATTACAGGTAATGACGTCACGAATTCTCATCAAAGGCGGGCGCGTTGTCAATGACGACCAATCGTTTGAAGCTGACGTCTTGATCGACAATGGAGTCATCAGGTAAACAACAGTGACTGGCGGTCGACCGACATAGAGTAAATTAGCAGCGGATTTGGCGTCGCAAATTAACGACATAATGTACGTTCGTAGTCGCTTTTATTTGCCGACGTTTTTATTATGCTTTCACCATCCGACAGTGTGTCGGCGAACGCATTATGTTTTCGGGCTGTCCGTTCGTCCGCAGCGTTAGGCCCCGTCCACACCAGCAACAATGTCGAAGCAACGTTTGACTTTGTTGCCAAAAACGGCAACAATGTCGAACGAGTTTTGCGTTGAAATTTCGTCCTTTCGACAAAGTTGAAATTGAGATTTTGATTTACAGAGGATTTCCTCCTTATACTACAGGTTTACTATATTATAGTGAACCTGTAGTATAAGGAGGAAATCCTCTTTAAATCAAAATCTCAAAAGTTTATACAGTAACCAAACAGCAACTTTGCATTTCTTGTATTAATGCATATGCAGTCAGAATGACGACTTGATTGCGCAAAATAAAATAGTTTTCAAAGCATTAGAGCGTTTATCGATCCTATATATACAACTTTATTTCACCTTTATGACATGGTAGCATAGAAATAATAAAGATAC
>Ga0209780_1005222_pt1 | contig 10205 bp, 6 predicted proteins | sample WorMetexBAHAMAS2_FD_187384 | JGI IMG/M metagenome (GOLD analysis project Ga0209780, IMG submission 187384) | Marine gutless worms symbiont microbial communities from Max Planck institute for Marine Microbiology, Germany - Inanidrilus exumae... | ecosystem: Host-associated > Annelida > Digestive... | reverse complement strand
GAAAGCACCTCGATGAAACCGCCGAGTAGGCTGGCAAGCGCTTCGGTAACTAGGTCACAGCGGCTGGTCAAAACCACGGTAAGCTTGGCAGCGGCTGGCAAGCGGCTGGCTAAAACCACGCGCCCCAGACCTCAATCTAATCTGTCCTTTACAGTGAGTGACACTCACACCAAAAACTACCTGGATCTGTGTTGGCATTTAACCACAATTCATACCACGGATGGCTAGTATAAAGTCATTAGCATTGCTAACTTAAACCTTGAGGGGCAATTAGAATCCGTAATGGACATATTTAAAATTTTAAAATATTATTAAACTTAAATGACCTATTCTGTATCAAGTGAGATGTGAAACTAACTCAATCAATATCGCAATATATCAAAATCAAACATATTACTAGTAAGTAAGTAAGTAAAATTTAAGGACTAGCATGCGGCATCACTAAACTTGCATACTTCCATTCTTCAATACTGGCAACAGTGTTGGTACACCATGCAGAAAGTATTGAGCTAGTCACATTCACTCACCGTGTGTGGTCCAATAAGTTCAGTGCCCATCGCCAGCGCAGTCACAATCAGCACTGAGCCGCCGATGCCAATCAACATTGCTGCACCAATCACTTGGAGATGTGCTCTGTCGAAGAACGTTATCAGCCACAGCCACACGCAGCCACCGACCGTAAACACAAGTCCCACCAGCATTGACATCTATGCACAGTCGACGCACGAGTACCAGCTTTCAATCTATGTTAGGTCACAAGTCCCAGCAGCATTGACATCTATGCACAGTCAACGCATGAGTACCAGCTTTCAATCTATGTTAGGTCACAAATCTCACCAGCATTGACATCTATGCACAGTCGACGCACGAGTACCAGCTTTCAATCTATGTTAGGTCACAAATCTCACCAGCATTGACATCTATGCACAGTCGATGCACGAGCACCAGCTTTCAATCTATGTTAGGTCACAAATCTCACCAGCATTGACATCTATGCACAGTCGACGCACGAGTACCAGCTTTCAATCTATGTTAGGTCACAAATCTCACGAGCATTGACATCTATGCACAGTCGACGCATGAGTACCAGCTTTCAATCTATGTTAGGTCACAAATCTCACCAGCATTGACATCTATGCACAGTCGACGCACGAGTACCAGCTTTCAGTCTAAGACTATACAAATCTCACTAAATTCACTGTATGTGGCTTCTGTCACTGAGGCTCGGCTGTCGTGATGAGGAAATTTGACTGTGTTGGTCAGTCTCATGTTGCTGCAAGTTGACAACTGAGCTTTGCTTTTCCAAGAAATTCAAATCTAACAAATTTTCAAAGGCTTTCTATAACCATTATTTATGTCGTCAATGACCTACTAACACATTACAGATGTTGTTGGTTGGTTGGGAGATTAACGTCACCATTCAGTACAAAAATAGGCTATATCAGGGACAAGGTCTTGGGTGGAGATTTAGATCCACCAGGTTAAAGATAGCCAATGATACAGTAACCTACCGACATCGTTGCCTTTTTGTTCAACAACAACCATAAATGGGAAAGGCTTGGCGAGGCTTATTTAAGTTACTATGCTAATGCCTACAACAGGGTGGAAACTAACCGACCACCACAAAACCTATTTTGATATCTTGCATAATTTTGTATAATTGCTGTTTATTAGTTCAATAACACACCAGCGCCAAACGTCGCTCACTGTAACCCTAACCCTAACCTTTTCCTTGCTGGTCTGGCTTTGGAATGCTTCGCTTAGACAAAACCCAAAAGAAGCACCTGGGGGATTTCCCGCCTACATTACCAGACCTGCCCCCTCCACCCCACATTGCACATGCAACTACAACTAATACTATGTATATCATCAACGTCGTTGTCAAAACATCTGTAGTGCACCAGCTACAAATTAGGCCAAGAGAAAACTAGCGAATACCTTTTTGCCGATGCGGTCACTGACGAGTCGCATAAACAGCGAAACAATGAAGCCAGTGACATTAACAATCAGTGGAATGATCACAATGAACTCCTGAAAACACAAAAACTGGCAAAATAACAAGAATTCACAGTCATTTGAAAATGAAATTAAGCGACAGGGAACCGATGTCACACAGCCGGTGTAAAGGGACCAATGACGCCAGTAAATAATGTTCTCCGGCACGTATCAGTGCTGTGAGTTTTCTTCGATGCTATGACAATGTCGCTTGCATCCAGCCATGGTGCCACTTACCCTCAAGCTAATCCACATTCACTTGCAAAACAGATGCTAAAATGGAGGTAAAAAAGTAAAGGCTTCCAATACTCGTTACAGAACGTTGGGCCCGGAGCTGATCCCGGTGTACAGGCAGTCAGCCCGCAGGTGACTATAAGTCATCCACCCGGCAGTAGGCTGCCATTACATTCCGCCACCCCTGCGGTCACCTTCCCAGCCGCAGAGCATCACCGTCCCTTGGCCGGTACCAAGTTATACTGCTTGGTGACAGAGGCACATAGGTGTGAACAACTTGCCCAAGGTTGTTACACAGCTTTGCACCAAGTAGGATTTGAACCCACGTACGACCTGTTGATCGCAAATCCAACGCTCTATTCTCTGGTTAGTCAGTTATAATTGGGTTCTCCTTTTCCATCTGATCCGGAAGAGAACCGCTGGGATCAGTAGAATTGGGTTTTTGTAGCCAATTGTCCTTCCTGCCATCACAGTCAAAGCATTGGAAGAACACAAAGCACTAACTCTCACCAGTGACACAGCCTTATCCTTTCTTCATTTACTACTCCACTCCTGACGGAAGAGGCACTGCTCCCTTTATGCCGGCCAGTACCATTCCTTGCATAACAAAAAGTGTCGCCCTGATGGCATGTCACACTACTGGCCCGCCGCGTGCTGTTCCCTGGTGAGTTACGTTGCACCATGGAGTGTTACAAACGCCGACAGACGACAACGACAGACGCAAGGCGATCAAAACAATACTGGCCCCACTACACTATGTGTAGGCGGGCCAGTAATAAACAACAGACAATAGTGAAGTAGTAAGAAAGCAGTGTACCTTATCAAGGTCAAGAGTTTCTTGAACGTAAAATGGCCAGTAGGTTCCAGTCACATTCACTACTAGCCGTGATAACATATACAACAATGCAATCTGCCACAAAAAGCAACAGTCCTGCATCAGAAATGTTTTTCAGTAAGTAATAAGCAACTCCAAAAGCAGGCAAAAAACTGATTGACAACGCATCTAACACTACAAATTAATGCACATTTTATCATTTCTGCAAAAAGTTATTGACTTCTGCTGCCAATATTTCTGCCACAGCTCATCTTTGTTGAACAATTTCTGCAAGACAGAATGCAGACGAACCTCAGACAGCTACAGTCAGTTTATACCCATGAATCCAAATGCCGTTATCCTCCAGTTTAACACCCGGCTTCCCTGCAAACCTGGCTCCAGAAGAGACCTTTAGTTATAAGGACCCATCTAACATCATGCACATTGAAACTATTAGCTGATATTGGTTATGGTGAACGCGAACACTCGGCTTACTACATTATCTGCCACTACATACCCCATATTTCCTCGTAAGACATGGCAATAATGCCATCACCTTCATGGATCAGGACTCAGGACTTTTTAAATTTTCTGTTGAGGTAAGCAGACGAAGTAAGTAATTAAGTAAGTAAATTTTATTGGTGTTTTATTGGTGTATTGTAGCCACAAAACTAGATGAAACAAGCTAGAAACCACCAGCTTCTTGTCTACAATATGCGTTTTTGTAAATTTGGCAAGGTAGTGTAGATATTATTTGTTTTAATTAAATGACTTCACAAGAGTACGATTCTCGTATAAGGACTGCATAAAACAATGACAATGAACTTGTAGCATTTCTTAACCCTCTCAGATACATCAAACTCGTACTGCATTCGTATCATATTTGCAACAAGGACATAATAACTGAGCAAGTATGTAAGTGAGAGACTAAATTACCAGGTAGAACTGGTGTTCCTTCAGCCAGTCGAACCATTCCATGGATTTCCCGCGTGTCACAAGAGGAGACGGAGTATACTCGACATCCGAGTGCACTTCACGCAGGCCGACGTGGAAGGTTATGCTGCAGATGATGCCAACAGCAATAACGGTAACCATCAGTAACTGCACACACAGACACACACATGCATAAAATACGACCATTCTTCACGTGACACTGATGTAGCTGTTTTATTGCACTGACATGGCACAAAATTCTGGTATTGACAAATAAATGCAATTCCTGATAATAACCAATCTTAAAATATTATTAAATTTAAATCAATTTACTGCCAGGCCTACAATGCCAGCAGTCAGGACAATTTATCACAATATACCAACCCCTACCCTCCAACAGACCGCATCTGAGCTTTGATGGACATCAAAACGTCATCCTTAATTCATCAACTAACTCACTCAGGAAACAAGCATTGCCTACAATTTTATATTTCCTCAACACTGTGCACGTTGTAAATTCAATTATTACTACTAATAGGCCAGACAGCAGCAATAGCTAGATGCAGCCTATTGCAACAGACGGACTAGCGTGGTCTGTCTGTCTGTGGGTCTGTCATTGTGTACCATCTGTTGGTCACGTTTGTAAGCCGTGCAAAAATGGCTGAACTGAATGAGATGCCATTTGGGGGCTGACTCATGTGGGCCAAGGAACCACTGATTAGACGGGGTCGAGATACCCCACTGAAAGGGGCAATCTTTAGGATTGTATGGCCCACTGAAAAGTGTTGCGAGTCACTAATGCATTGTACGTAGCAACAAAATCAATAACGACATCGGATGACGGGACTGCAGTAGCCGGCTCCAATGCTCCAGACTACTTACTTTAAAATGGACTTTTTCTTACAGAATGATCTGGATTTGGATATTCCAGATCACTTTCAGAATCTATTCAACTTATCAAAGCTCTACCTAGCAGTATTGTATGTAACCCTTTTACCGGGTACCCCGTGTCAACTCGTCCGCGCCGACTTGTTAGTTGTTACATTACGTTGCCGGGTACCCCGAGATAACTTGTCCTAATGCTGTGACAGCCTTTTCAAGGTAAGTGTTACAGATATTACACATGTAAAAAGATTTCAAAAATTTTATTACCCGGTAAAGGGGTCAAGTTGTATGGTTCACAAACTCAAATCAGACATGTAGGAAGCAAATATAGCAGCATACCATGAAGTTCTGCTCATCAGTAGGAGTAACTTTTTTGCTTGCATCAGCACCAAAAAATCCCCAGCCAACACAAAACACTATAACGCGGGACAACAGTGTACCTGCATTCCTGAAAGTCCAACAAACGGAACTGCATAAGTGTAGGGTTTTAAAAAAATTCATTATTACATCAACCTTTAGCATGCACTGGACAGCTGACGGACAGCCAACTTTTGAGCAGAGAACTAAGAACAAAAACTGGTTCAACTGACAAGAAACGATCTAGCTAACAGTCTGTGGATTATTAACGCAGTTATCTATGCTAATTTTAGGTCAAAAGATCAAATATCAACATTGCAAAGCCACAAAAAGCTCAGATAAATTATCAGCAAAACCTATGCATTATCTTCTTTACGGTGTAATATGATACGATACGATACAGTATATTTACATGCACTCAAAAGCTCACGAGATGGCCAACTTACTCTAGCACATGGCACAGAAACAAAAAAATAAAGGAAAAAACAAAAACCGAGTAGCTAAGAAGAAATGGTGCGGGCAATAGACCGTGAAGGCAGTTCAGGAAAAAGAAGTGAAACTACAGGGGATAGGATTTGTGAAACAGGCAGGTTTTAAGCCGGGAGTGAAAAAGAGGGAGTTATGAATGACCAGAGTGGTGAGTCAAAAAGGAAGAAAGTGATGGGTGAAGGAATAGATGAGTCCAAAATAGAGGAACTGATACAAGAACGAGGTTGATGAAGAGATAAAGGGAGTTGATTCCAGAGACAAGGTGAAGCATAACAAAAGAAATGATCTGTTATTTTTAGAGAGGATGATGAAGATGGCCGAGCAAAAGTAACAATGGATGAAAAGTGAGTACTGCGAGGACGTTGAGTGGAGATAAGGTTATGGACTATGGAGGTTGGGTAGTTGTGAGAACTTTGTAGGTAAGTGAGAGGAGCTTGTATTCGATGCATTCAGTGATTCTGAGCCAGTGCAGAGAGCGGGAGCGATATGACAGGACTTAGGAGCTTTAATTTGACAATACGAGCAAGAGAGTTCTGGATCTACTGGAGACGGGATAATTAAGACTTTGGGAGCTTATAGTAGGGTGAATTACAGTAATCAAGTTTGGAGTGAACGATACAGGCAGTTGACAAATCGAGGTAAGACCGGAAACAGCAAAGTTGACAAATGTGATAGTAACAGTGTAAGTAGATGCTAAACAAATTATGTAATCAAATGAAGTTAGAACAAATACGTCAGTGGGGACTGAACTCTATCCACACATGCCGATCCTACTTCACGCGATATATTACAACGGTGTGCGTGGCCCGCGCGCTGGCCGATTCATCCAATTTTGAGCTTCTGGGGGAGCAAAGTTCACAAAAATGGGAGATTCCCTGCCTGGGACGCCAACGAACCGCCGTACAAAGTTTGACGCCGCTAGCTTTATCCTCAGGGGAGAAATCCGTAATCGTACAAATACACAAAAAGCACACACACACACACACAAACAAATAGTAACTGATATATCCACACCTTGCCTATCAGCATGTGTGGATAATGAACGTAAAACCGACCGTAGTCCGCAAAGTTCCATCTGTTGGGACTTGTCCTGAGTGAGCTGACTCATAAGTGTCATGTGCGCAATCTGTGTCGACGCCCAGCCAAACTGGAATATCGCAATCAACGGACCGTAGTAGGTCATAAATCCCCACATGTCGACGTCACCGATGCATGCAAAACAGCGCAGGAAGACGAACGGAAACGATAGTGAAACGGCCAAAGTACCTGCAAAGCCATGGGCAATGGTACAACAGAAAGAAGCAACCTGCAAGCACCCAATGTTCTGACCTCAACGAAGGTGCCACCTGGCGAATGTCACTGAAGTGCGTTGGCGCTAACAAGCTTCCATAAAAGAACTTGCTGAACTTCAATAAACATTTTATCCAGATCGTGGTATTGGCGTTGGAGAGCCGACATAAACGGAACAATTACCCTTCCATGAGGAGTCCAGTGGTCAATATAGAAAGGACAAGGCCGTGCCACTGGTTGAGGTCAGCACTTAGAGTTGATGTCCATGCTATGGCACTGTTATGTTAGCTGGCTAATGGCTATGCAGGGCATCTGGTCCAATTATCCACAAAAGTTCTCTTCTGGCATAGTAAAGCAAAAAAAAAATAAAGCAATAAAAAAGTAAAGCAAGAAAATAGAAGGGGAACTGGCTAACCAAGGTTTATCGGGAAAATGTCCATTATTATGCAGCTAGGTAGAGCATTGTAAAGTCGATCGGATGCTGTAGGTGATCTAAGATACACAAATCCAGATCACTCCCACAGTCGGATCACTCACAAAATCTGACTGCTTCCTCTAAGTAGGCACGCCCTTTCGCAAAACTTCATAAAAATCCACCGACAACTTTTCAAGTAAACCTACTCATAAATGGATTGAATGACACAAAATCAGCCAACAATATTACCACCTTAGTGGAGCTAACAAAGCTTATCACAGACACTGGCTCATAAGCAGTTGTCGAACTAAGAAAAAAGCAGTGGGGGACGACACCGAGGCGCTGAAACTTCGACGCTTGTATTACATGAGGGTCCACAACAGCAGTGAAGGGGGAATCCCTCCTGCCCCCCTCCCTCACCCCCGGTAATTCGAGCACTGCTCATTAGATCAGAAACAAAACAGCATAAAATAAATTGTAAGAAAACACAATGGCCAAAAAACATGTATACACCCAGCTAAACAGATTTTCCCTTTCTGATGACAACGAATAAATGACCAACATAATTGCAAAAGGCCACATCGCCGACTTGTCACCCCTTGAAGCTGTGAATGGATTTGTCCCATCTTGACACCCATCTAATATGAGGTTCTTTGGACCCACGAGTCAGCTGCCAATGGCATCTAGATCAGTTCATCTGTTGTTGCAAAGCTCCCCGAGTGCCCAAATCGCCAACTTGTCACCTCTTATGGCTGCAAATGGACCAGTCACAGACATGTACAGTGCATATGTGCACATGCACGCACAACCCTTGGTTGAGACGTACCGTGGTAACTAAGGTTGGCTAGAAATGAAGTCCACACATTGAAAACAAGCAGCAAACACACCTAGTAAGTGCCAGCTTTTTCTCTTTGGCAGACCACAACATCCGTTGATCCGATCCGACTCGTATCCGACCAGCGGCGTGCAGATGGCATCAACAACCTGGCCCCACATAAGCAGGTATCCAGCCGGCTTTTCTTGAATCGTGACGACGTACTGGAAGAAGACGAGGAGCAGAGTGAACCACATCGTGGCACACAGGTCGTTCTGTATGTGACCGAAGCTGTAGAACAGCTTCTGTTGCCATGGCAGTCTGGACGGCATCAGCGCAGCATCCATGACAATGCGGCTGCCAGCTGACTTCCAGACCTACACATACAGTAGATGAAGGTTTCAAATATCACCTTTATACAAGAACCTGTCCAGCGCCTCTGATTCATTCTACTGAATAATTTATGGCGCTTAATCAAATTGTTTTTACTTACTTACTTACTTACATACTATGACTGCAAGACTGAATGATTAAGTAACCGATTCATTTAAAAACTTCACCGATTAAAAATTTCTGTTCCATAAAAATTCACATGTTTATTCGATAAAACTTCATGTGCCATTAACTGGATGCATATTATAGAACTGTAGTAGTAGAACGTACTGATTAACGTGGCGTAAGCTAAGTAGCTTCTAGGACAACAACTGTGTGATTTGCCTATCTTTGTTCTAAGACATCAATGACATACCATCGTGAGTGCAAACAGAACTGGCAAAAAGAATGTGTAATAGAGATTTTAGAACTTCAGGCTTTAACTAATTAATTACTTATCAAAGACACACAATTACGGTAATTTACAAATCATTAAACATGCAACTGTGCATGTCGGCACCTGCACCAGAAGAACATGAAGTAGTGGTTGTGGTAAAATAGATGAGAGCCATATATCGCAGAACCCCTATTTTACCACTACTAGTAGTGCTATCGTAGATGGTCCATACGATGCACTACGTCAGTTGAAATCTTGTCCAGTGCTGTACAACTGTATGAAAAATCACACTTGGAAAGGCTTCCAATAGATCAATGACCTTGAAAGTCACTCACGGTCACTGGAAGTACCACTATTCAATAGGCCACGTATCACTTGCTATTACTGCTCTGCAGTAAAAAAATGTCTCTATCTTGCACAGTTTGCAAGATATTACCACATTTACAGTGCACGACCTTAAGAACTTCAGTTTCAATAAGAAAGTTGAATTCACAAGCCATGTGTTTTTCTGATTCATGCGTAAATATACCGTAGTTAATACATGCTTGCTATATTTCCTGAGGTATAGGACTTAGAAAGGCTTTAGACATCAAAAGTGACCTTCAAGGTCACTAAAGGTCATTGGTGTTGGTACCATTCGATAGGCCACATATGACTTCCTGTTAATCTTCTACTGTAACTATTTCTCTATCTTGTACCGTTTCTGAGACATTATCAGTTATTTCCAAAATCTAAAAAGTCAAGTGACCCTGAATACATCCCCTTTGGGGGTAATCTATCATGCATGTATTAATACTCGTCAGTATCAATCTGCACAACAAGTCTGAAGTGCCAATATTCACTCATTCCAAACGTAAACTTAACAAGTACCGCCAGTGAAGGGGACTGACTGTTATCCACACTGGCCGATCCTACGTCCACTCGCCATGCACCGATTTGTACAATTTTGGGCTTCTGGGGGAGCAAAGTTCCCAAAATGGGAAATTCCTGTCAATCGTTTGCAGCCGGTAAGCATTTCCCTTAAACTGTTTAAACATTAAGAGTAATGTATCGGCAAAGTGTCAGCAATTTGCCGAGCTATTGCGTGCACGTACTATTTTAAGGCATGTGCTGCGAGCCTCCAATTGGCCGAGGCACCTTGAAGTGTTACATTCACACATTGCTGTGACGATCTTTGCTTACAACAGATAGTCAACCCCCCCCCCAAAAA
>Ga0209780_1005221_pt1 | contig 10205 bp, 4 predicted proteins | sample WorMetexBAHAMAS2_FD_187384 | JGI IMG/M metagenome (GOLD analysis project Ga0209780, IMG submission 187384) | Marine gutless worms symbiont microbial communities from Max Planck institute for Marine Microbiology, Germany - Inanidrilus exumae... | ecosystem: Host-associated > Annelida > Digestive... | reverse complement strand
ATCGGCTCTGAACTTCCTCAGCGAGGTTGGCCGTCGGTTGAGCTCTGTCTCAGGAGATTCTCGCGAGACCTCGTTTCTGTTTCAGCGACTTTCGGTTATTGTCCAGCGCTTCAACTCTGTCCTCATTATGGATTCTTTCTGTACCACTGACGAAGACCCGGACCTCTAGCCACCAGTGATATTTGTTTTTAGCTTCTGGTTTTTAACCCCGGAGATCTTTACTACCTGGGGTATAAAAATAATAATAATTATTATATTTGATTAATATTAAGTCAGATTTTTACCTCGCATTTTTAACAAACAGTACGAACAATAATTTGATTTGAGTTTATCAAAATACCATTTTACTGACAAATGTATAGTGCTACTGACAAACGGGAGCACTTTTTGGTTTGTCAGATATACGTGGAAGGCGAGTTGGCCTGCTGGTAGCAGCGTTGGTCGCATCACCGTAGTTACTGCACGTCTAGTCCGGTTGTTATGGAGATGGGTGACCGTTCGCTGTCATGTGCCATTTTTGAGTGTAATCAGCCACCCAGGCCAACTCAGCCTCCTATTCTCAGCAGGATGGAAAGTGAGTTTCGGACAAAGTGAGGTGACGCTCTGCGACTGGGCCAGTAAAGGCAGATGGCTCATTCCACACGTTGATTAAACGTCTGGGTGGCAGGTAAACCTGTGTGATTCCTAGTTAACGCGCGCCATACTTGAGCGCCTTACAGATGAGTATCATACAATACGATACGATACGATACGATACATTAACGTGCGCTCAAAAGCTGATGAGATGGCCAGCTTAATCTAGCGCACGGCACAAAAACGAAAAATAAGGGAAAAATAAAACCGAGTAGCTCAGAAGAAACGGTCCAGGCAATAGTCCGTGGATGCAGTCCGGGAGGAAGAAGCGAAAATACGAGGGGATAGGATTTGTGAAACAGGTAGGTTTTCCTGTATAAAGCGCTATACAAATCTACGGCTTATGTTTATGGAAGAGACTGTGTGTTGGTCAGTGTAGTCCACGCACGGTCAATACGGTCAAGACCACAGTGTCTGTCTTGCCGTCGGCGCGCCGAACGTGTTGATCGATAGAAACGCATGAATCACGCCATCATTTTAGCATCACCGGCGTCGCCGCATCACCATTATCACCTTGTCGTGCAGCAAGCAGCAGCAGCAGCCGCACAGACACGTGGACAGCATCCGCGCTCGGCGCCTGCTTACAGGCAATTATTCTTTATCCGCCACTATACGCGCAGCGCATAGCAACAAGTAATTTTTACGCGCGCGGCTGAAATACGTGCAGCGACAACGAACGTGATTGGCTCGTTTGTAATAATGCACGGTTATGACATGTAGTAACAAAAATTCGAAGTTCGAAATTCGAATGCTGTGCTAATTAGGCATCCAGTGCTTAAAACAAGGATGCACTAATCCGTGGAGTAGCTTGTGTCTGCATGTGACTAGTGAGACTAATAGACAACAAGTGGTAAAAGAATTTTGACGAAAGGCCGCATCGTCATATTGTCACCCTCACTGGGGCGAATGGGTCGTCTAACCTTGACCCCGTATAAGACATGTTTTTGGCCCACATGAGTCAGCCCCCAAACGGCATCTCGATTGGTTTAGCTTTTTGCAGGGCTCACGAACGTGACCAACAGACAGGCACACAGACAGACGAACCACGCTACTCCGTCTGTAGATATTGCCCGTATCTTATTATGCAACGCAAGCAATGCGGCCTGAAATGTGTAACTTTCAGTTTGTCTGCTGTGCATACAATAAGGCTGTTTAAAATTGTACGTGTTAAATTGTCAGCCGTAAGTGTAGGCCTATATGAATTATAAATATGGCAGTAATGAGTACGTTTATTCGCACAAAAATGCAAACATTACAGAAAAACAAAATAGGCCTAATGTGTGCGTTATTTATGTTCTGCAAGGTCTACTGCGTTCACCGATTCGACACATAATATTTTCCCACGCCGACGAGAGTCACGCAGGGTAAGGTTTTTACCTCTGTTTTTTTCTGTGAGTCTGTCGGTTTTTTCGGCACGATATATCAAAAACCGATGCAGCTAGGATGATGATGATGATGATGATGAAACCAACTAAATTTGTATAGCGCATCGTCATAATATATGTAACGCGCTCAAACTTGACTCAGAAACGTTCCAAGATACGTTCTGGAAACCCATTTATTTTGGGGGTCAAAAGGTCATATCAACGTCACGAGTCACAAAAACACAGATTTGGCTTGCTATGACTCATAGCAAGCCAAATCTGTGTGCAAAGTGACACAGATTTGGCTTGCTATGACTCATAGCAAGCCAAATCTGTGTTATTTTGCCTATGACTTTAACAAACATCGAACAATTTTGATAATTTTGGGCAGAAATGTGCTAAGGAAGGAAGCAAGGAAGGAAGCAGTCAAATGGTACTTTATTTTTCTATCTCGAGTAACTAGTGCTTCTGCACTACATGGGGAAACAGAAAGCCGAAATTACGTGTTTTCACTTAAACGCTGAATGTTGTTTTGCCAATTGACACGCAAAACACATTCATATTATCACTTGGTCACAGCTGAACTACCTTCATTCGTACAAAAATCAGCCGTATGCATCAAGCAAAACCAAGGAAGGGAGTATAGCATGCTGCCGTTTGATATCACACACTCATCGTTTTCCAAATCCGTCATGATGTCGGTCGCTGCGTCAGAAGTGGGAGTTGTTCTTTGTCGAGCCTGGAGTGAAAAGTCAACGGAGAGTATTGGTGTGATATCTTACTATCTCAACAAATGTTATCGGCTATCAAACACGTTGTTGGCGACAATATTATTTACCTCTCAGCAACACAGCTCTGAGCTCATGTATGCACCAGTGCATGGTGCGCGCAACACAGTTCAACAGCTGCTGCACAAAACTCAACTTCATTTCTCCTAAGCTATAGCCCCAAAGGCCAGAGCTGTATTCAATTGATTACAAGATTTAGGGAGTCTTCAGCAGCGTGAATATGAGTCGCAAGACAACAAAATTGAAAAATTGAAATCAAGCAGCGACTGGACGTGAAATCTGGCAAAGCAGTAATACAACATTTGAGTGAAAAGATGCGATTTTCGTGTTTTGCCAGGTAGTAAGTATTGCTTAGGCGAAGTGGCTGCCTGCTCTCTCTCTGTTAACATTCCTTCCACAAATTATCAAAATCCGTTGATGTACGTCGAAGTTATAGCAAGCCAAACGAGTGTCGTTTTTTGAACACAGTACCACATTATTTGCACACGCACGTACACACACGATTTAATAAGAAAATCACATGACAAGGTTCAATAGACCACTTTAATCTTGCCCTTCAACGCAACGAAAAACACAACGTGCAAACTCGACTATACATGACATCATTGCATGAGTGCTTCAGTGACAACAATGTTGCCATGGCAACGGTCTGGCCACGGGACTGATACATATCAGACGCAGCTTGCTCGCATACTCATGCCGAGAAGAATTCCGCTTTGATTTACCGAATGTCACTCTGGTTCGTCTCAGAATTGGAACCGGTCTCTGGTTTAAAGGTCAACAATTGGGGTCGGGTCAGGTCGGGTCGCTGGTGACTGACACTTAATTTGATTTGAGTTTTAATATATACATTTTGCAATACTTTCTGCGATAAATAGCATCTCTACGGCGGTGGCTCACGCCCTCGGTAGGGTTGCGAAGTATTGCGATAAGTGTGAATGTATGTCTGTATGTCTGTCGGTCTGTCCGCTCGCATGTGCCAACAACCACATGTCCCAATTTCACGAAAATGTATGTCCGCATTACCTGTCGTCGTGGCTTGATCTTCCTTGGACGACTTTGTAATATATTGTGTACTTCCGGTTTTGTTGATGACGTCAAGTTTTCACATAATAAAGCCAATGGGCCAGAATCAAAGATGACGTTAATATGTTTCGTCGAGTTCGCCAAGTGGTGACATTGGGGACCCAGTTGCTCTCTACGATTACAGGCCTGTTTTGGTTAGTAGTTTATAACTTTATACGTTACGAGTGTTTTGTTGTCTGGAGTTTGTGCTGCTGCATATTAGGCTATTAAACATAAAACGTTTGGATGGAACTTCTAGCAAGGTGCTTGCTTGTCAAAACTTTTAATAACTAGGTCGGGTCAGATCACGGTTTGAAGTCTAAACCGGCTACATTTCTAGGTCGTCGTCGTCGCACCAATAACTTGTAGTCGAACTCAATAAGTATGATTACGACTTTTCCGAAATATGTATGACCCAACCTATATCTTGATTGTTATTCAGCAGTTTGAAAGATATTTGAAATCGATTCTCTCCGGTTGGATTCATTTCATGGATCCCGTCGTCTCCTTCAACATTACTGTAGTTTATTTGCCATTATACGAAATGCAACAGAGACGTTTGATGAATTTCGACGTACGTTTCTAGGAAGTCTATATTTTGGTTACGGTTTGTAATGATAACAAGTGGTCAACGAATTTTGACGAAAGGCCACATCGCCGTCTTGTCAACATGCCTTGGACGTATAAGCTCACGATTCACTGTATTTTCTCTTGTTTTGCGTTTACGTTCTGCGTTATTATGTATTCTATCGCTAGCACTAGTTAGTAAATAAAGATTTATATTACAATTACTGCACACAACAGTTACAACTCTGTTAACTATGGATTTTTGGGCCTCCGTTGGGGTTATACATTTGGCGAACAGCAGTGTTCGACCCTATGGTGTTCTGTTCCACGCCAAATTTTACATTTATCAATGGCCCAAAAAACTAAATTTGGTCAAATTTCTCGGTTTCTCGCAACGAAGGGACTACAAGATGCACAGATACAGGTGAAATTTGCACGAAAGATCACATCGTCGATTCAACGTTGCGTGCCAAAGTCTCCTGAGCGACTCAAAAATATGGAATCTGTTAATTTTGACAGTTTTGGAAATACAATCGCCCTGTGCCGGCACATGACTGGCGCGATTCTAAAGACATTTTATGCGATCAGGAAGCCAAGCCGCATAAAGGATAAGATCGATAATCGATTAATCAATGACGAAGAGCAGCAGCAACAACATCAATAGCCGAAACATTAGCAGTCGACACGTATCGCTGAATGTCACGTGACCTGCAACGAGATACCGCTACCTGTGACGTCACTCCCGTGTTTTCGTTCTTCTAACTCTTTGGTATAATAACAATGACAGTAACTAGAAAGCCAGACGTGTAGCCAGCTCGGCATGCGCATTGTGCGGCTGTGCATTTCTTACTTACCTACAGACTGGCTATGCTACTGCCACCTAGCGAATGACCTTTAACCAACGCAGTGCGTGTATTAACCTCGCTGCAGTCACCATCCACAAGTAAGACACAAGATTTCACCAAAATTCGCCAAATTTGTAGCCGTAGTAATTTTTTTCATCGACGGTGTTAATGTAACAATCCGCGTTGCGAAACGACCACCCGTTGTTGAACGAGAGAGGCAACATTGAAAATAAAGTATCATCAGCAAAACATAAGGCCGCCGGCGGCATCGCGATGCCAGGCGGGCCAACAAGTGCTCAAAGTATTTTGACGACAAGTCGCATCGTCTTCTTGTTACACCCCTCGCGGCAGCGAACGAATTTGTCCGACCTTGATCCCATCTAATACACAGTTCTTTTGACCCATATAAGTCAACCCCCAAACGGCATCTCGATCGGTCCAGTTGTTTTTGCAGGGCTGGAGAACGTGACCAACAGACAGACCGACAGACCAAGCTACTCCGTCTGTAGCAATAGGCCGCATCTTATGCATTGAGTGCGTGTGACTGATGAGGCCTTACTAATAATCTAACTTAAAACGCTCACAGCGTCGACAAAATCTGGAATCGGAGGCCCAGTTAATTTAAACGTAAAAACAATTTTAGCACGAATCGTAAGCTATCATTTCAGTTCTCAGTCTTTAACTAACAGCGACAACAGTTCGTCAGTGTCTCATCGACAAGTAAATTGCCTCGCGCATCTGTGCATGGTAAGTATAGTTATTGGTTTAGGCTACTAGCGACATCTAGGCCGAGTATTTAGGTCACTGTACGAAAAGTGACAGCTAACGCATCAATCAAGAATCAGTGAACTAATCGTCTTGTTGCTCGATAGCAATATTAAGGCGTTGGCAGACTGGGTTTAACCCATTTTGCCCAGATTTTCAAAATGGGGACAGTAACTAATCAGGGATTCGACGCCACGCTGGCTAAATAACCGATCGTTTTTAGTTTTTCGCCTTCGGGCACTCTGGCGCTCAACCCTGAGCGCCAGAGTGCTCGAAAGTCAAAACTAAAATTGTTCTGTTAGCCAGCCTGGCGTCGAATCCCTGAATTAGTGTAGCTATTTTTGGAAAGCTGAGCTGAAGTGGGTTAAAGGACACTTTTATGCTGCACAAATGTTGTTGGATGTGTAAAACAGTATAGCAGTTAGGTTGTTCAAAATTTATTTTCGTCATTCACGTTGAATGTACCCTTTATAAGGCATAAGCCCCCAGGCTACTAGAGGCTAGATATCAAAAATGTAGCAAAATGGTGGCAAAATACTTGCCACTGCCCGTATCAGTGACCGTATCTCAGTGGCAAAATGCTGGCCACCGCATTATAAAGGGTTAAAATTGTGTCAAAATTGTTTTCAACCGCCTTTGGCTGTCTCTAGTTAGGCCTACGTTATGGAGGTATTCTCCGCTAGTTACAATTAGTCACTGTTTATGGTTTTGTAGTTTTACGGTAGTTTGTTGTGTGACAGCGTGTCTTTCTGTCCGTCCGTCTGTTCGTCTACGTATTTTATATGTCTGTCTTCTGGCTGTCTGCTTCTGTTTGTTGATCTGCATTTTTGCGAATAATAGATTGTCTACAACGCCACGGAAGTTTAGTGAATTGAATTGATCACTATAGCACATCCTGCGATGTATCATGAACGCTGTGCTAATCCAGCTTAGAATTTAGTGGCGTCGATTTGTATCCAGCACTGACACAAAACAGCCGTCTACGGAGTACGGAGTCCAAATGGGGACATCGTGAGCTCCAATGCAGAGAGGTCCGTAGCGTAGTCTCGGTTGACGACGATTTCAATCATTTTTGGCTTAAAGGAAATACGTTCGACGGCACTTAAAATATCTACTTAATTAATTTGTATTTCCAAATTATTAATTGAAATTCAGACAGTCACTGGAGTCCGCTGTGCCACACCGTCTCCTCGTCGCTAACGTCACTGTGGTAAAACGTCGGTCTTTTAGTCAGGTTCACTATGTATTTTTGTTCAAAAATTTTTTTGGAGATTAGCAAACCTATACATATTTGGAACTGTGAGATCATAAGGGATCAAAAAATAATGTTGGCATTTGGCCGGCAAATTTTCCTGTTCTGCGCTGGACCTATACCTGACGGGTGACCATTTGTGTGGGTAAACCGTCCGCTATATGTCAACCAACCACGCCAACTCAGCCTTTTATCCATTCTGGGTCGATACATGAGTAGTATGCTAAAATCGGATGGCTGCTACCTCAGTTAGAAGTGGCGCCATCTGGTGAACGCTTACGAAGTAAAGTCAGGCATGGTGTAATTTGCAGGTAAAACTGCGTGATCCATGTCTGAGAGCTTTGAGACTATGCGTAGTATAAACGGCGCTATTGCGTGGTGGCTACGTGATTACGAGTAGCCTATACGTCTTGTGTGTCGCCGAAACGTAAACGTGAAGGTCTGTACCGTGTGGCATTACGATGCCGATTGAGACGACAAACTTTTCGTTCTGTTCCACATAGTTATGGCGATATCTCACAACGATGAAAAACTATACAAGAGTCTCCGCTGCCGCTGACAGACCCACGCGACGCAGAGGCTCAGCGCATGCTACATATCCCGTTTATGGCAATCAAACGATTTCTTCTACTCGGCCTAGCTGCTGAATACAGATCTCGACGGTGGGTGTGATTAACAGTTGTCCGACGACCATCAGAAGTTTATGACACTCACCGGCGAACTAAGATGACAGCGCCTGAGACGATCAGCCTTTTCAGACATGTCGAAAATCCCGATATGAACCTACCACACCTCTACCTACGTTGGGGGTGACCTCGTTGGAATTTTGCCGGGATTGTTGGAGTCACTGGGCTATCGTATTTCGTTCTTTGCGTGATTCTAGGTTTAACAGAACACCGACTTGTGATAGACGGACGGACGGACAGACACATGACGACGGTAAAATGTACCGCGCTAGCATAGCGTCGCGCAGGTAAAAACGAGTACAAAATTAACTATAAGAAGCTGGCACCCACAAGAGTGCAAAAACCAACGCCAGCAGTTTTTTTGCCTCGTGACCTTGATCTTTTGACTTCTAAATAAATGGGTTTCGAGGAATCACTGTGGAACATTTCTATGTCAAATTTGGTGATCTTAGCTGCAGCGGTTTTTGAGATGTCGTGCCGAAAATAAACAGACCATGGTTGTTCCGCACGTGCAAAACGTACTTTATTTTCGGCGAAAAGTGCGCGCACTTTAGCGCATTTTATTATGTAAACGCACTTCACGTTTTTCTAGGTTTTCATTTCCGTAACTCCGTAAGTAACTGTGATTTTTTGCACTATACAACGAGTTCGGTAGTAACTAATTGATTATTACATGACCGGTCAGTTACCATAACTGACAGATCACTGTTTCAAAATTGATGTCAAAATTTATATATCAGTGAACATCACTGTAGTCACAATTAAGTTAAGCTTAGACAATCAGTAATCCGTTCACAACACCGTCTTACACTTACATTTTAACTTTCAAGACGCGATTACACCACAGGACACAGCTTAAAACTGATAATGAACGCCCTTTTCAACGCACTTTGACGCACTTTATTTTCTCAATGAACGTGCGGAACAACTATGAGGCAGACGCTGAAAACCGTCACAACCGTCACATTGTCGGATTGGTGGAAGTACGCGTACCTGTAGCACTGCAATGAACTAATGAGTCTTTGAATACTTTACGACGGAAATGAAAACATTGTTTGTGTTGAGCAGTGCTTAAAGTCTGCCGTTTTTGCAAGGTTGTTTTCTACATAAAGCAGCCACAGGAATACACATGTGTTCGTTAAATATACTCCGGATTTAGGAAGACTTTGTTCCGCTGACCCCGTTTGCCCCTAAAACTCTAGACCCCCTTTTACCCCAAAAACTGCCATTTTGGCGCCCTTTTTCGACGGGAGAAATTTTCGCCCGAAAACGGCTTTAACATTGGACGTGCTCACCTGTAAACGACCTTAATCGTCATTGTACCCTATTAAAGCTGTATAATGAATTGGCAAATTGGGGTCGGAGATTCCAAATATGTAATTGTTTTTGACCCCTACTCACAGATCACGTGATTTGGCGCACGGGCAGACATCGCGTTAGCCTTCAAACAGGGCCGTGCACTATTTTGGCAGATAACTCAATTTACCTTCATGGCAGTTGCAAAGTAAAAGAGAAGTCAAAGTCAGGGATTTCAAATATTTGGGGAAATTTGCCCCTACGCGCAGGTCCAGTGATACGGCGCATGCGCAGTGGCTGCAAATGCATTGTTAATGGTGACCTATGGCAGACGTCATAACTCATAAGTCAAGAACGGATAGGCGTAGGATTTTCAAACTTGATGCAATGGTTGATCACGTGATCTGCCATGTACGACTACTGTCCAAGGTTAAAAGGTCAAAGGACAAGGTCACGTAACGTATCAGCAGCAACGAATAGTCATATCAACTGTAAACTTAGTGGAAATTATCATTGTCAGTGGCTAATCACGTGGCACGCTTTCGAGATCAGTAGGTCAATGAAACCGAAAGTAGAAATATGGCGGACATTTAGCTTTTCTGTTTAACAAAATAACTGAAAACGTCCTCAAATCGCCGAAATTTCACTACCTATAAGGAAATCATGGTCAAGGAATCGAACGGTGATGTCAGAATTTGTATCGGGAGCCATTATACATTGCCCTTTCTGCGTATTCAGTATGCACAGTGAAACTATAGCTAAAAATTGCCCTAAATGCTGCTAAACCGTCCAAATGTGAAGCCCATTATATGAAATCGACCTTGCATAGAACGACAACGATTCCGGCAACATTTTGAGGCCCCGTTAAGAGACAAAGTGATTTCTTCGGGCCAGCGGCTTCGTGCTGGTGGGCATAATAATAATAATAATAATAATAATAATAC
>Ga0209780_1005220_pt1 | contig 10206 bp, 12 predicted proteins | sample WorMetexBAHAMAS2_FD_187384 | JGI IMG/M metagenome (GOLD analysis project Ga0209780, IMG submission 187384) | Marine gutless worms symbiont microbial communities from Max Planck institute for Marine Microbiology, Germany - Inanidrilus exumae... | ecosystem: Host-associated > Annelida > Digestive... | reverse complement strand
CCGCTCCTAGAAATCATATAAAATCTATAAAATCTAAGTTTTGTACGCTCTCTGTTGATAATCATTCCAGATTGCAACTAGAGTCCAGAAGGGGCGGTCGTTCTTTCACAGAATTGTGTCAAAGAACTAACTCCTTCGCGGCGTGAAGTCTATTAAGCAAGATTTGTTTAACCCTTTGATACGGTGTATAACGCTGTATTTCTGGGTCATTTAATCGCTGTTTAATATTACACGCAGCATTAACATCTGCTTGCTCAACCTCCCCATTAACATGGTAAAACTTATCGCCCACACGTTTTCCTTCAAGGAGTTGTGTGTTTGAGTCCATTTGTGAGGTGTAAGCCGCGTTGACATAATGCAAGCGAGAACCTCTCGCTTTTGCTACTGTTTCCAATGCTTCAGTGATTGCGCCTTTAGTCCAGTCATTCATTAATCTATTAAAGCGTTTCCAATTTTTTTTCTTAGGTATTGGTGTCGTTAAATCTTCTACAATGATCTCTTTGGCTTTATCAACAACGGTATGCACCGCCTTGAAGCAATGGCTTCTGATTTGTTGTTTGATTTTGCGGTTTTGTTGGTTGCGCTTTTTAAGACCTAAATTGTTTTTTATTATTCTGGCTTGTTTAGCCGGCTTAGATTTTTTGGCTATTTGAATCAATTTGTTGCGTTTTTTATTTGTTTCGGTGCGTGCATTTGATATTGGTGTGAGCAGTTTACTAAAGCCTTCACCGTGAAAATCTCCTTCTGAATCGGCAAAGACCTCACTGTAGCCTTTATCTACACCTATAACTTCTGTACCACAACTTTCATATTTTTTATTATTGGCTAAATAATGTACTTCAACCACACCGTCTCTAATAATCAATCTTAGCATTCCGTGTAAATCTGCATTCGTATTGAGCGGTATTGCAATGCGTTTTCTGCGAATTAAAGAGGGAATTTTCAACCAAGTACGTTTAACCATTACCTTTAAACTGTATACACACCATTTTCTAAAATAATTTGGTTATGCGTATGATTTTTACCATGCTTTTTTATTTGACGCATCCAACGACAGAGCAGAGGATTATTAATCCAGTCGTTATATTTTAATAATTTAAAGTATTTTTTTCGGTCTTGATCTTTCTTGAATCTGGCGTGAATTTTTCGACGGACTTTTTCTTTGCAAGCCGCTTCATATAAATGAATATCATCCAGTGCATCACGCAAAGTTTCTTTCCATGCTTTGGCAGGTAGCGGGGAAAAATCACGGTTTTTGACCCAATGTGTTCTTATCATGCGATGATTGACACCAACTCCATTGATTGAACCAAAACGTTGCCATACTTCAGAACGTATCTTTCCTAATAAACGGGCTTGCTTCTCCAGTGCATTGTATTTTCCTTGGTTTAAATTTTCACTAAAAACAGTACGTGTGCCTTTCATTTTTCTTCTTCCGCTGCTTTTTTTAGCTTATCCATTAATTTTTTATTTTTATGACTTCTACTGCCGTAAAGTCTGGCAGAAAATACGGTAATAATTTCAAGTACATCCTTTGTCAGTTCTTCTTCAAATGAAGGTTGTTCACCTTTGTTGATAATAACAATTTCAATGCCTTGTATTTCGCATAAAGCAAAAACTAACTCAGAACCAAAACGTAACAAACGATCTTTGTGCGTTAAAACTATTCGGCGTATTTTCTTTTTCAGAATCAATTCTAATAGTTCGTTTAAACCTTTCTTTTTATAGTTAATACCAGAACCTAAGTCAGAAATAATCTTAAACCGCCATCCTTTTGCGACACAAAAGGTTTCTAGCAATTCGGATTGTCGTACCAGATCCTCTTTTTGATCATGACTAGAGACACGAGCATATCCTATCGTCGGATTATCTTCATTGTTTAAATTTAACAATTTATCGGCATCGTAATAACGTGTTCCTGCATTTGACTTACGATCAGGAATAAGTTCTCCAGTTTCTTCCCACTTGTGCAAGGTTTGAATGGATACTCCCAGTAACTTTGCTGCTTTTCCGATTTTTATCATAGCCATAGCATGGGATATTATAGGATAATATATGATAAGTCAACTACTGTTTAAACCCCCCAAGATAATTATTTTCCCAAAGTTGTCCCAATGAATATTCATCTAGCCAGTCTTGTAATTCTTGTTCATTTAGACGATTAATTTGACTACCTGATTGATCACGATCTACTACAAGAATATCAGAAGGCTCAAATTGATTTAAGAGTGTAACCGACTGGGTAGATAAAATAATTTGGCCCCGGCAAGAGGCTTTTTTGATCATCTCCGCTAAAAAGCTAATCGCAAGCGGATGTAGTCCCAGTTCGGGCTCATCTATGACGATAAGTAATGGTGGTATTGGTTGCAAAAGCAAGGCACATAAACAGATAAATCGAATGGTACCTTCTGATATAAGTGCTGCACTAAATATTTTTAAGTTATTTTTTTCTCTCCATTTTAACTTGATTTGATTAGGATTAGTTAGCTCCGGTTCAAGAATAAAATCATCAAAATAAGGTGTTACCAGACGAATGATTTCTAGGATTTTGTCATAATTATCAATATAATTTTGTTTTAGATAATACAAAAATGCAGCAATATTATCCCCTTCAGGATGTAAAGGATAAGCATCATCTAAGTTTTGTAGCCTTTTCTTATTGCAGTTAGCACTTACATCATCAAAGTGGAAAACTTGGAAGCCTTTAATGTTTGAGTAAATATAATAAGGAATCTCAGCTTGTCTTTCGGCAAGGTATTTTAGTTGAGTTTCTTTTTGATTAGTTTCTTGATGTTGAAAAAATGGCTTAGGAGATTCGTGATATTTCCATAAATAAAACTTTTCTGCATCTACAATATAATCTTCTTCGGTTGCTCTTAATGACAGTTCATAAATATTTTGTCCCTTTGAGCTTTCAGCATCAAAGGAAAAGCTGAGATTAATGAATTCATTTTCCTGAATACCATTATAAACAATATTATCAAACCCACCTTTATTAGCGATCCAATCTCCTAGTCTGCCTATCTGAATGTAATTGAGCATGGCGAATAAGCTAATAAAGTTACTTTTGCCGGCACCATTCCCACCGATGAGAACATTTATATTTTCAATATATACTTCAGTTTCGGAAAATGATCTGAAATGAGTTAGCTTGATTTTTTTTAACATTTTACACAATACTTATTCTATTCATTAACGGTATGAAAAAGCCTTCATCTTCCTGCATGAACCTATCCCACTATTCAAAATTACGGAACGATGAATCGCTTGGTTTTTAACCAAAAACGAGGGTATCGATCTCCGATTTTTTCATGCGTATCGGATTTATAAGCTCAAAATGAATAGTGGGATAGGTTCATATAAGAGTGTCTGATTGTTAAACGAATATTAAAATTCAGCTTGTCCGGTTCCATAATGAGTACCATTGTTCGGATATTGTAAATCTTTCTCAGAAATTATCCGCTCATCTTTCGGCCATTCAATCTTAAATGCCGGATCATCCCACCGAACACCTCTCGCACATTCAGGATGATAAAACGCCGACATTTGATAAAACACCTCCGTATTGTCTGCTAAGCTTTGAAATCCATGTGCAAACCCTTCAGGAATATACAACATCTTATAATTTTCAGCCGTCAATTCTACTGCTATCCATTGCTTAAAGGTTGACGAATCAGGGCGCAAGTCAATAATAACATCGTAAATAGCTCCCTTGGTGCAACGCACTAACTTGGCTTCTTCATGCGGAGCCACTTGATAGTGCATACCACGCAAAGTGCCCTTTTTTTTATTAAAAGAAATATTGCATTGTACGATATTTGGATTTAAGCCATGCGCTTCAAATTCTTGTTGGCACCAAGAACGCGCAAAGAAGCCTCGTTCATCTGCTATTGGCTCAAGTTCTATTATATAGGCACCTTTCAGTTTGGTTTCCGTAAAAATCATATCATAGTTAAAGAAACTTTTGGAGCTTATCAAAGCGTGTAGTTACGTTTTCGATGTCATCTGAATTATCTCATTCTTTACAAATAACAAATTTTTAAAAATTTCTTTCATATTTTCCAAAACAGTAGAATTAAATGTCCGACTGATAAAATATTGATATTTATCTTTGTCTAATTTTTCTAAAATCACGAAATTCCAATTTTCTCCTATGATATAAGCCCCCTTTATCTCTTTCCAGCCATTAAGTTCTACCGCACTTATAAGCTCAGCTAGTAATTGTGGTCTCGGATTTCCATACTCTTCACTTCGTTTAAATTCTTGTATAAAAAAATAGGGGATCGATGCTCTTCTTAATCCTGTAGATATAACAAAATCCACTTCTCCATTCAAAATGAATTTGTCCGTTTTATAGGTGATTTTTTCGTTATAAAAATCTTGAAAATGATCCGTTTTGAAGTCAATTCTCCTAAGCAATGGGCTTAAAAATCTCATTTTTAATGTCTCTTCATTATATAAGGATATATAGTTCTCCTCTTGTTCTAAAAGTTCAAGTAAAAATGATTCGTCTTTGTTACTTATATTAATATCGTTAATGAACCAATTATTAAACTTTGTTCGATTTATTTTTTGAGATATATTCACAATCTCATCTAAGTCAATATCTCTAATCTTGCTATATTGATAGGTGGGAATTGTCTCTTTTTTCTCGCCTTTTATCTCTTTTATTTCTTTTTCTAAGGCTTCTATTTTCCTTAATAATTTTAGTTCTGTCTCTTTACGTATTTTCATAATGGTTTTTAACCTACTATTCCTCAGGGCTTTTCAAATAACACAAATGTCAGGGATCAGCACAATAAATTGCCCCCCCATTCACGAATATAAGCCATCTGCTCAATAATTTCATCCTTGAGATTCCAAGGTAAAATTAGTACATAATCTGGCTTTGTCTGTTTAATTTTGTTGCCTTGCCGCCACGAGATGGCATTGATTTAAGCCATGTGCCTCAGCTAAAGAAACCTTTCAATTGATACTTCGTCCAAAATCAATTTTGGACTCCAAAGTCAATAACAGGGATTAGCCCTAAAAGGAGTCCAAAATTTATTCTTTAGTTATTTCAATAATTTCATTTTTGACAAATAGCAAATTTTGATAAATAGATTTTAAGTCTTCTATATTTGTCGCATTGAATAATTTGCTAATGAAATATTGGTATTTATTGGTACCGAGTTTTTCTAAAATAACAAAATGCCAAACAGCACCTACAATGTAAGCTCCTTTCATTGAGCTAAAATGATTTAATTCAACAGCTGAAATGAGTTCTGCTAGTAATTGGGGGCGTGGATCATCGTTTTTAATGGATTTTTTAAATTCTTGAATAAAAAAATATGGTTCATCAGGAAATTCTAAACCTTTTGAAATTAAAAAGTCAGTTACGCCGGTTAAAATAAAATGATCCGTTTTATAGGTTAATTGTTCTTCATAAAAGTCTCTAAATGGTATGTTTAGATCTAAAAATTGAATTCGATTTAATATTGGTGTGATGAACTTTACTTTTAAATCTTCTTCTTTATAGCTGTCTATTAAAATTTCATGATTTCTAATTAAATCAAGTAGAAATTGAACGTCATCAGATTTGAGTTCAATATTATTATTAAACCAACTGTCGAATATATCGAATGTCGTGTTATTCTTAATATCAAACAGTTTTTTTAAATCTTTGAAAGTTATTTGAGAATAAGAGTAAGTTGGAATCTTATTTTGTTTTTTGGCAAATGCCTCGTTAATTTTTTCTAAACTTTCTGGTGTTAAATTGTCTATGAGGTTTTGAATATCCATTTTTATTAGTTGAACTCAAAATTTACCATGAGTTTTTACTATTCGTCTAGGCTTCTCAAATAACACAAATTTCAGGGATCAGCACCACAAATTGTCCCCCCCATTCACGAATATAAGTCATCTGCTCAATAATTTCATCCTTGAGATTCCAAGGTAAAATGAGTACATAATCTGGTTTTGTCTGTTTAATTTTGTCGGGATGGTGGATAGCAATATGGGTGCCCGGCAAAAATAAGCCTTGCTTGTGTGGACTGCGATCTACAGTATAATCAATAAAATCATCACGAATACCACAATAATTAAGCAAGGTATTACCTTTTGCAGGCGCACCATAACCCACAATCGTTTTACCTGCCCGTTTCGTCTGTATCAGAAAATCAAGAATATTACGCTTGGTTGCACGCACTTTTTCGGCGAAATTATGATAGGTTTTAATATCATTTAATCCCGTTTGCTTTTCAAGTTGCCTTAAATTCTCAACACGTTCAGTCAGTGGCTTAGAGTCATCTTCTGTGTGCCTAGCAAAAATGCGGAGAGAGCCCCCATGCGTTGTCAGTTCTTCAACATCAAATAAAATGAGCCCATGTTTAGCAAATACTGTTTCAACAGTGCTAAAAGAAAGGTAGGAAAAATGTTCATGGTATATAGTATCAAATTGGTTTTGATCCATCAAACGCAGTAAGTGCGGAAATTCCATCGTAATGACACCGTGCGGTTTTAGTAGTTTTTTCAAACCTCCAACAAAATCGTTGATGTCTGGTACATGGGCTAGAACGTTATTGCCTAATAGCAAATCCGCCGTTTTGCCCTCATTGGCAAGCTCAGTAGCCGTCTTGACACCAAAAAATTTGGTCACAGTGGGAATACCCGCCGCTTGTGCAACTGTTGCTACATTTTGAGCCGGTTCAACACCGAGTACCGGGATATTTTTGTCCTTAAAATATTGCAAGAGATAGCCGTCATTACTGGCAATTTCGACAATTTGACTAGCGCTATTAAATCCAAAACGTTCTATCATATACTCCGTGTAGGCTTTGGCATGTTTCAACCAGCTTTCGGAGTAAGATGAAAAATAGGCGTAGTCGCTAAAAATATTTGCAGGACTTTCAAATTCTTGCAACTGGACGAGATAGCATTGTTCACAAACATAGGCATGTAATGGGTAGAATGGCTCCATCTGCTGGAGTTGAGCCGGCTTAAGATAGGCATTGGACAAGGGCGACATGCCTAGATCACAAAAAGTGTGTCTGAGTGGGGCGCCACAAAAGCGGCAATTTTCAGTTGTCATGCTAAATCTCTATTTTGATGATAACGATTGATTTGATTTTCAGTCACACTACGCATATCTTCATTTTGGTAATAACTATGATACCATTCTATTACCCATTTCAATCCAGTTTCAAGTGGCAACTTAGGCTGCCATTTTAACCTATTTTTTGCCTTAGAACAATCCAGTTTGAGATAATTCGCCTCATGGGGATGGGGAGAATCATCAGTCTTCCAATACGCATCATCACCCCAAAGTTGAGCCAGACGCTCCACTACATAAGAAACCGGTTTTGCATCTTGTTCATTTGGTCCAAAGTTCCATCCCTCCGCAAAAGTTGGCCCATTTTCCCAAAGCCGCTCTGCCAGCATTAAATAGCCATGAAGTGGCTCAAGCACATGTTGCCACGGACGAATAGCATTAGGATGACGAATCATAACGGGACGCTTTTCCATAAAGGCGTTGACAATATCAGGGATGAGACGATCCAGCGCCCAATCTCCACCACCAATCACATTACCAGCCCTCGTACTTGCCACACCACGTTCCACATCAAAATAGGAATTACGATAAGCTGATGTTACCAACTCAGCACAACCTTTACTGTTTGAATAGGGATCATGTCCACCCATAGGCTCATTTTCTCGATATCCCCACAGCCACTCTTGGTTTTCATAACACTTGTCACTCGTAACAATAATGACCACTTTGACACTGTCAGTGTGGCGAACCGCCTCTAAAACATTCACTGTCCCCATGACATTGGTGGAGTAAGTTTCCACTGGATTGTCATAAGAGGCTCTAACTAATGACTGAGCCGCCATGTGGATAATGATTTCAGCTCTATTTTCAGCAAAGCATGAGATGAGATGTTTAAGATCACGTACATCTCCGATAATAGAGTTCATTTTATCAGCAACATGAGCAATCTCAAATAAATTAGGATTGGTTGGCGGCTGCAATGAATACCCTGTGACATTGGCTCCCAAATTTTGTAGCCACAAGGCAAGCCAACTGCCTTTAAATCCGGTATGTCCAGTAATGAGTACTTTTTTGCTTTTCCAAAAAACGGGATTTATGACCATATTTTCCACGGTGCTTGACCAGTATTCCAGAGTTGTTCTAAATAGATTTTATCACGTAAGGTATCCATAGCCTGCCAAAAACAGTTGTGCAATAATGCTGATAAATTCCCCTCCCTAGCAAGTTTCTCCATGGGACTTTGCTCCCAAACCGTTTCATCTCCCTCAATATAATCTAGTACTTTGGGTGATAGCACAAAAAAGCCCCCATTTATCCAAGCACCATCACCTTGAGGTTTTTCTTTAAAGTCAGTCACTTTATCTTGTGTTAAACTCAAGGACCCAAAACGACCAGGGGGTTTGATTGCTGTTAATGTTGCCAGCGTACCTTGCGCCTTATGAAACGCAATAAGCTTACTCATATTTATGTTACTGACACCATCACCATAAGTCAAACAAAAGTCTTCATCATCAAGATATGCGCTAACTCTTTTGAGTCGTCCACCTGTCATCGTATTTTCACCAGTGTCTACCAACGTGACTCGCCAAGGTTCAGCCATGTTTTGATGCACCTCCATCTTATTATTGGCAACATCAAATGTCACATCCGATGTATGTAGAAAATAATTAGCAAAATATTCCTTTATCATATATCCTTTATAACCAACACAAATGATGAATTCATTGATTTCATAAAAAGAATAAATTTTCATAATGTGCCAGAGAATTGGTTTTCCACCAATTTCTATCATTGGTTTTGGTTTTAGGTGAGATTCTTCACTTATTCGTGTGCCCAATCCGCCTGCTAAAATAACTGCTTTCATTGTTTTTTTTCTCAGTAAATCAACACACCCAATCACGGTAACAATAAATAGAATTAATCTTTTAGTGTTACCTTGGTACGATTTTTAAGAACCATCGTCTCTTCTCCCATTGCCATCGCGTAAATTTGATGTTTGCTCAGATAATTCACCATATCTTGATTTAAACTCAAAGAAGAGAAAATTGGTACAATAATTTTGTCAGCATATTCAGGAAAGTAAACCGTAATTTCAGGTAATACTTCAATAAATTGATTAATATAATCAATACGCACGGTAGATTTCGTTTCATTGATAATAACATATTTCCCGCAAATAGCAATCACATCAAATTCACGCAGTTTACTTGGCTCTTTTTTGTGACGCACCCAACGACGTACCATGAAATCATCCAGTTCTTCACAACCAAAAAGTTCTTTGGCAATACGTGGAATATTAGGTGCCACGATGTCCTCTACAATAGTACCAAGTTTATTGGAGATTTCTCCCCAACGCTTATTCCAATGTTTGCGGTCTTCTTCTGCCCGTAGACGATCCTGTTCTGCCCGTAACCGATCCTGTTCTGCCCGTAAACGGTCCTGTTCTGCCCGACGTTCATTACGCGCGATCAATGCTCCTAATTCAGCTAGGGCTTTTTCTTGACGACGTTGAGCTTTGTCATTTTCCATGATTAAACGCCCTAACATCACTTCTATATTGTCAATTCGTTCTTCATAGTCCAGCATTTTGATTTTCCTCAGTTATATTTTTGCTATCATTGTTTTTCCCTGGTAAAAACATATCTCAATGCTTACGGCAAAGAACCACCATAGCTGTTCCACTACCAAATATATTCAATACTAGGTTAATGCTAAATTTTGCCAATCTCAGAAAAGGCGAAGACTCTATTTTTACTCGTGACGCTGGTTGTTGCACAGTTGATTCCTATCGTAATCCACTCGGTTATTCGTTCATTAATAAGCGACGGTTTGTAGGAAGGTTCCCCACCCCCTCCGATATCTAAAATCCGTCCATTTAGCCTAACTTTTTGTTGAACTAAGGTATTCATGTGGGCACGAGCTATCGATTTGCCACGCCAAATCCAATGACTCATTTCTCTAATTTTCATAAAAATATCGGCAAAGAAACCCCCGAATCTCTAGCTCAGAGGAAGAATTGCCGATCCTCCCTAATTAATTAAAATAATTATAACCGTCAACGGCTTGGATTCGTTGGCAATATTTCCAACTAATCCCTTGTGTTGTCCCATTTTTCGTAGAGATGTTGAAAGAACCACTCGCTCTAACAGCGACTCGTCCAATATAAGTGCCTATCT
>Ga0209780_1005219_pt1 | contig 10207 bp, 10 predicted proteins | sample WorMetexBAHAMAS2_FD_187384 | JGI IMG/M metagenome (GOLD analysis project Ga0209780, IMG submission 187384) | Marine gutless worms symbiont microbial communities from Max Planck institute for Marine Microbiology, Germany - Inanidrilus exumae... | ecosystem: Host-associated > Annelida > Digestive... | reverse complement strand
GTGTTAGTTCCGCTCTAACCGATTCCTCGTCCGCGTCGACTCTCGCCAGCAGCAGCAGCCAAGATGGCGGTCAACACGATGGATGCGATCAAGAAGAAGATGCAGGCGATGAAGCTGGAGAAGGAAAATGCGTTCGATAAGGCTGATCAGCTCGAGCAGAAGCTCAACGAGCAGAAGACCGTCTTCGAGCAGGTCCGAACTACATGCTGCCGCAGAAAAACCATATCATTGGCCACTGTTACTTTAACCCATTTTAGCTTACCAGTGTTTCCAAAATTACTACACTAATTCAGTGATTCGACGCCTGGCTGGCTAACCGGCCATTTCTTAGTTTTGACTTTCGGCACTGTGGCTCTAAGGGTTAATCACTGTCCCCATTTTGGAACTCTGGGCAAAATTGCTTAAAAGGTGTCAAATGTTTCACAAGGTAGTGTAGCGACATGGTTAAGGTGTGATGGAATTCTTAACGAGGAGTTTATTACAAATTTATCGCTGATTATGGCACAGAAAGACGTTTGAAAATCGGTCAGTATTTGACGAAGTTATGGGCAACGATGTAGTAAGTAAGTAAAGTAAGTAAGTAAATGAGTACATTTATATAGCCCATTTAACATGAAATGTCTCTAATGCGCTCAGCGCGCTATCTCCCGGAATAAAAACGTTTTTAGAGAGCGCTTGAAAAGTTCGATTGATGTGGTTTGTTGCAAATGTTCTGGCAGTGAGTTCCAGGCATGAGGGCCGGCGTACGAAAATGCTCGTCGGCCGTAGCTTGTCATGTTGTACCGATGGAAATTTAGTAGACCTCGAGTGGCGGAGCGCAGATTGCGGCGCTCCATAGTGGCACCTTTCAACTCGCACTGGCCAGTGCCGCGTTTTTGCGTTCACCCTGTGATGTCACCATGCATATGTTTATCGGCTTTCTTTCATGCGTTCAACTTTCGATTCGGCGCAGAGCAGTTTTGAGCGTACGTACTTTATGCGTCGTGAGCCATGATTTTTCGTGGTCGGCCTTCTTCGTTTTGACAGATACTGCACCAACTTCAATAGGATGAAGCCTTCGGTTAGCCTGCCGGGCATCGAATCCCTGAATTAGTGTAGATATTTTGGAAACACTGAGCTCAGATAAGTCAAGTTAAGGGTGCATCCAGGGCCTTGACATAGCTTACTGCTGCGGTGTTTTGGTTGCACTGCTGTGGTATGTTTGTTATACGTGATTGCCGTCAGACGCTAAACATCAGTTTATGTCGTAGTCTTATCACGACAACAAGACGGCGTTGTTTCGATATTTTGCTCCAACAGACGGGCGAACAGAAGCAACATGAACAAGAGTCTCCGCTGCCGCTGACAGACCCGCGCGACGTAGATGCTCAGCGCATGCTAAATATTCCGTATCGCATCAAAATGTCGAAAATGGGGTGGTTCGGGGTAGTTAGGGTCACTCAAAGTTACCGGAAATAGCGCTGTTCGATAGAGCGTATGCGAGTTCCTATTAGCGTTTCATAGTAACTATGTCCCTATCTTGCACCGTTTTTGAGATAGCGATATATTGGTTGAAAATCGCCGATATAAACCTACCCCACCTCTATTTGGCGCCCCCGTTGGGGTGACCCCGTACGTTGTAATTTCGCCGAGATCTTTGGCACCAGAAAACTGAGTCGTTGAGCTATCGTATGACGTTATTTGCGTGATCCTATGTTTAGCCGTTTTGGCACAACACCGGCGTGTGACAGACGGACAGACGAACGGACGGACACACGACGACAGCATATACCGCGCTAGCATAGCGTCGCGCGGTAAAAATGAATGGATGAGCGCAGTCTGGCGAAGAGACGATAAGCTAACAACTGTTCAGAATCAACTTAACTGGTGTAAAAGCCCAGCAACTGCTGCGATGAACTTTACAAGTCCAACACCCACCACCGTAGGAAGTTTTCTTTCGGTGGCCGCTGGCCGGATAAGGACCTTCATCTAATACTTAAAGTTGTTGTCTTTTGTGGTAATCTGGTTACCTACACGAATTGGTAATTCATTAGCGATTGTAAAACAAAAACGTTTTTGCATGCTGTCATATTATCCCTAGACATTCTGGCGTTTAACGATCCTACGTAGAGCGATCGAACGAGTTCAGAATTATCTGGTTATTCCTGCAGACCCTAAAGTATAAATTTTGGCGTTGTGCATTCCATTAATTAGATCGTAGCCGTGAATAGCTACTGGTGATGGCATTTTCACTGCTGATTGCATACACACGCGCAGTCCTACGAGCAGAGCACGTACGTCCATGTCGTGATGTAGGTACTCGACTAATATTCTATAAATAAATTACTCAGTAAACATGATGTACTTTCCTGGTTGTCTCTAATATGTTGTGACTCGTTCGTCAGTCGCTGTTTGGAGTGAAATTATGAAATTACTATAAATACGTTCTGTGGAATGTGGTGTCTGTCCCATAGCAAGTCCATAACGACCGAACTGTTCCTATGACTATGATATATAATAAGGGTTATATTGCACATTTTTTCACTGCGCATGCGCAAAACACCGATATTTTCATTTCCAGTCTAAAATCTGACGTCACCATCGTGTTCCTCGACCCGATTTCCTGTAAGACGCTGGAATTCCGTTCTTCGGCCAATATCTGTTGCCGTCGTAAAGTATCTGATTTTCAATTCATTCACTTTGCGCCGCTGAGTGTATGGAAGCTGGGAGCGGTTGCTGGTGTAATTTCTCCGCCACGAAATGATGTACCTCGGTTCAAATGTCAATGCCGTTAACGCCGTGGCGCACTCCGTCAGCGATGACAAACTGCTGTACGGCATTCTCTCTCGGCGGCGAAAACTTCGACTCGACTGCGTGTCATCATCACCGCTAGCAGCAGCAGCAGCAGTCCCACCTGGCTAATGAGATACTGCGCATGACGTCAGCGAACATTCCGTACTTCTATGGAGCTGGGCAGTATTTAGTTTCTCGCGATTAAATTGCTAAATAATCGATACTTACTAGTAGTAAAAGTGAGTATGTCGTTTAGTGCATTCCGAGTATGTTCCTTCGCACAATAGCATTACTACATTATCAGCATAAAACGAACACAGTATCAGAGCATAACTACATTCATTATTTTAGACTCTTCATTCCGTCCACCGTTTTAGTGTCTTATAGGCTATTTATAGGCCCAGGAAAGAAAACCTAAAACGAAAAAGCCATTTTCATCATCGTCATAGCTTTCATTTCAAGCAACGACGCCCATACAACGTAAACTACTAAAAATACCAGATCTACTAAAATTGCTACAAAAATACTGTGTACATGCAACATGGCTAATGCTTCAGCTGCAGGATCATGCGATTGCTATGTGAAGCCTGCACAAACTTAAAAAGAGGCTGCGTTAGCAAGTACAATATTAGTACTCGGTAAGCTAAGCGTCGCAAAAATGTTTGTCGTGCTATGTCGTGTTTAAAAGCAAAACATAATTCAATGCATCTGCTCTAACACGATCACATCTTGTCTAGAATACCGTCGTTTCAGTATTGAAGCATTATACCAGACTTAAACACAACAGCAATGTTAGACAGAATTAATGTACGGTACTCGAGATGACTCGTGCTATCACAACATTCATTCTGTTTAGTTAATAAGTTCATTGCGCGATAGCATAGACGTGAAGTAGGCTGTTCGATAGCGGAACTTCTTACTCGTTAAATCGATATCGATTCGAATCGGTTTCTGAACAGTTATGCAACTCTACCGCTTAAATCATCCTCGACTGTGCCAGACTGTGGCAGTTTCCACGCTGTTTCTGTTTGTCTGTTGGAAAAAAATACAGAAACAAACGACCCCCCTCGTGAAGCCGACCGGAAGTCCCGCTGAACAACGCATGCGCACGACGAAACCCGCTAAAATGTCGGGAGTTGTCTGATCGTCGCCAACCGCCATCCTCAGACGGCCTTGATAAATTGCATACAAATGTAGTTGTTCCGAACGTTCGAAACGTTCTGGAAATAACGCGTTTTTAACGTTTTTACTCTCTAAACGTTTTTGCAACTAATAGAAATCTATAATTATATTATTTCATGTGTACAAGGCGACAACAACATCCGGAAATGTACGAGACAGTAGCCAAAAAGGCCTACTTACACCTAGGTCTACACACTGGATTATAATAATTGACTTTTTCGACAGTGTTTAGCGTTTGTAACGTTTTTATTGCGTCAGTAAACGTTCAGAACAACTGTGATAAACTGTACACAATTGTCGAGGATTCACGCTGTCTCATTAGCTGCATTGTTACTTCGCCTGCGGGAGTATTGTAATGAGCGCGTCTGTGTGTCTGTCTGTGTATCTGCGTGTCTGTCCGCGAGTATATCTCCGGAACCACACGCGCGATATTTACCCATTTTTTGCGCATGTTGCCTATGGCCGTGGCTCAGTCCTCCTCCGGCGGGGTGACGACATCCCAGGGGGAAGGGGTAATTTTGGGGGAAATCGTAGCGGCACATTGTAAAGTAATGGGACACTATACGGTGCGCTGTGCAAAAAACGACTGAACCGATCGAGATGCCGTTTTGGATGATGACGCGAGTGGGCCCAAGAACCATGTATTAGATGGAGGTGAAGATCCCCCAGGGGAAGGGACAATTTTCGGGGGTCGTCCGGGCCATTGAAAAGCATTAACAATCTTCGCTGCAGTGTCGGTGTTCGCTGCTAAAGGGATCATTCAATTGCCAATAACGTCGTGCAGCAGAAGGGCTGATCATTCGGTATGCCAGGCAAGCGCAAATAGTATTCTGAAAATTACTGGGCGCAGGCTATGCGGCCTATCGAACGCGAAGGGGGTGGTGGTAATGTGGGATTGTACAGCGCGAGGGCGAAGTCTGATATCTACGATTGCCTTGTTCTCTTCTGCGAGTTTTCGCAGCTTACGGCCAGCTTGTGTGACTAGATACAGTAGTTACGCGATCTCTTAAATCTGTTTACCGTGGAGTAATTGCACGAGTCCGAACTGAGGGATTAAATGAAGTCGGATCGTGTCGGTGGTCAGAGCCGCCACATTCACTGGCAATTTGATCACATGTCATAGTATTTTTGTCAACATAAGCGTTCTGTGGTTCAAATTGCACCAAAAGCTACTTCAGCTGCACGGAAGTGTACAGGATTTTGCCATAGATCCCAATAAGTGTGCTTACAGCGCTTCCGCAGATCCGTATGGCTTCTTATGAACTGGATGCTTCACGAAGGGGGTGAAAGTAGGCTGTCGAATAATAACAAGAATTTTGAAAGACCGCATCGCCATCGTGTCACCCCTCTCGGCGGCGAATGGATTCGTCCGACATTGAACCCTATCCAATAATGCTTCCTTGGGCCGACAAGAGTCAGGAGTCAGCCCTCCAAACAGCATCTCGATCGGTTCCGTCATTCTCGCACGGCTCACGAACATGACCAACGAGCTGTGCCGCAGCTATGGTTTCACCGTGGAGTCGCCAAGTGTATACCGGTAGTCTCGTTGGTCGACTGTAACGTATATCAACGCACTCGACGTTTATCGACGACGTCGGGAATGCTTGGAGCGGTAGCGGTGTTATCTCGCCGAAAGACTAGCTTAGTTCTACGAGGTTTAGGGACGCAGCAGCAGCAGCATGAAGCTGTAGGCCACGTTCGCCCTCGGCACCTCGTTCCTTTCAGTATAAACAATTCGACCAACCACTGCGTTGAAGGCGCTTCATGGCGAAGAAAGTCTTCGCGTTTTAACATCATGGATCATTTCTCGTCAGTCAGACACGCTGTTCTATATGCTTATTAGGGCCTACAAGGGTGTTCCAAAAAACTGTTCAACGTATACAGAATCTTTCAGTCGCTACAGTCCGTGACGAGGCATTTCCGGTTGCTGGCGCTCCTACTTGAAACGGTATACGTCAGCACGACATTTCGGCAGCCTCACTGCCAGTCTTCACAGCACTAGTGCAAGCGCTCATTTGCTGCCGTCTGGACTACTGCAACGCCCTACTGACTGGAACCAGGAACAGTTGATGCCGGATGAAACGGCTAGGCCTAGTCTTTCTGGCGGTTTGTCTAGTGTTACGGCGTTGACGATCTTACCGAGACCACGTTACACGATAACGCAGTCTTCATTAGCTTCCGCCTCAGCTGTAAGTCATTTTATGATCTTCCGTTCTGACTTTAGCAACAACTGAAGATCTTTATACTTTACGCTTGTTTTTTTCTGAATTTTCTTTCTTAAGATTTTTTTACTCAAAGCACTTTTTCTACTCCCATTAACGGACATTCTCGTTAATACTACCGTACTTCAGTGGAATGTATTCATGGCATTTCAATGGAAAAAGTCCGGAGTTGTCCACGGCTACGGTCGACATCGACTGGATGCTACCACGACTGCCGATGTCAGTCAGACAGCGGAGTTTTTCTTTCAGTTGGTCCTCAGTGTGGAACAGTATGAAACATCAGCCCTGCGCGACAACAGTATGCCATCGAACACGTTCAAGCAGAAGTTGAAAACTCAAATTTTCCTACCCGTTCGGCGCGTCTGTGGCATTTCTGTGATTTATTTCATACCGTTTACAAGTGTCTCATTTGGCTACTTACTAACTTGCTCATTGTCAGCGTATTCGTCGTTATTTTACGGTCAAGCGATGAGTGTACAGTTGTATGGTTGTGTTTGTCTAGCACGGAGAGGAGATTCAGACGCTGCAGAAGAGGATAACACATCTGGAGACGGACCTCGAGCAAGCAAAGACACAGCTTACAGAAACCAACGAGAAACTAGAGGACGCCAACAAAAACCTTAGCAACGTAAGAACCGTTCGATATTCAGTAACAATCAGCCGCTTCTTAAACGCCTACTGGAATTCATTTCTAGTTGTAGAGTAATTATTCTTCACGGAACATTGTGACCGCATCAATTGCACCGTGGAAATAACTCTACCTGCTTACTTGTTTTATATTTGCTACTAATTTACTGGGTTAAATTCGCGAAAGTGCAATGAATATTGTTCCAGTTCATTTAGTTCCGCTGCCATATCGCCTGCTGCTACGTAGTTTAGCGGAGACTTACACTGGAAAGAAACTGATTGAAATTACGACTATGATTTCAGTAAAACTGTAATATATCATATACGATATTCTATTGAATTCAACTTCATTGTTACTTCCGGCAATTTTGGCGCGGGAATGTTTTAATTTTACAACTGTCCGTATTTTATCTGGATAACACAGAAAGTGATGGGTGAATTTTCATGAAATAACAGTGCAGCACGGTATTGCTTACACTGTCGTAAGTGCGACCAGCTATGCCGGTAGAGAATGGCAAAATTTCAGGTATTAGGACTTCGAAACCCCTGAACTGATTGTCACAAATTTGGCATGGGTGATTACGTCGGCGATATGACCCCGTATGCCAAAATTCAAATGATCGCCTCAATGGGGGTGTCCAGACAAATGGGTGAAATATTACTCTCGCTTGGTTTTTAGTTTTTAGGTCGACCCTTCTGAGTCGACCTAACAAAGTGGGTCTTAAATGTCCGTCCGTCCGTCCGTACGTACGTACGTACGTACGTGTCCGTACATACGTACGTACGTCCCCAAAAAAGTTTCTTCGATTTCAATGAAATCTAACATGTACGTAGATGTCGATGAGTGATGCACGATGGTATGCAGTATGACCCGATCCAAGGTCAAGGTCAAGGTCACGAGCTCTTCAAAGTTGGAAATCCGACCATTTTTAAAAGCTATCTCCTCCGCCATTTACAATGGGAGCTGGCAACTGACCACTGATTCTTAAACTAGGGCACAGTATATAAATTTGATCGGGCCGGATTGTTGATATTTTTCCTAGTTTTTGTGTCCCGTGACTTTGAACTTGACAGATACGTCAGTTGTGAAGAGTCGACCGTCAGTCCCGCACGGTGCTAATCTTATTTATTTACTTTTCTTCCTTTTTATGACCCCAGTTTTTGCTCGCGTCCAGAGACTAAACCACAGAAGCGATTTTGATGCGGTTTGATTCATAAGACATCAATCCCAGGTTATTGCATTCCTAGAGGGATAAAACTGCAAAACGTTTCCCTTTCCCCATTTTACCCCCTAAAAACAAAAATGGGCGTGAGTAGGCATTTTCAAGCCAAACTCGCATAACATTGAAAATCGCATATCTTCAAAACTACAATGCCGATTCCAACCAAATTTTGCACAGCAGTAAAGACCACCAACTTCGCTTTGTGGTCCAAGCAGACGTATAACAAATCCAAGGTGGCGGACAGCCGCCATCTTGAAAATCGAAACTAGATGACTGCATTGTGTGGAATGTCCACAATACAGTATTCGGCTCGAAACGTTCGGCTATCTGTGCAACTGTGTAAGTGGGCGTGGCCAAAGATAATATTGCTTAACTTAATTAACACAAACTGAAACAAAATACGAAGAGGTAAAACCCAACAGTTGTTTGCTATCGTTGCGTTGCTAACCTACAATGTTTGTGCAGTTCAGTGACCCAGTTTCCCGTTATTTTATTGAATGACCTGGGCGTGGTCTGATGACGTCATCAGGCTACGCCCACTTAGAAGGTCGACCTTATGATATGGCGTGTCGTGAACCGGCGTCCGGCGTCGCAGAGGATTTGGGATTACGTTCCGTGTACGGAGCGTATAGAGTATACACGCCAGGGAGACTTTGAATTGATTCCAACTGTGAAAATTGAAACTAGAAATCCCGTAGAGGGTTATTTTGGTAGTGAATTTCCGGCGATCTGTAATCATTGCGGAGTTATGGCGGCCTATAGTCACAAGACATTAATTTTTTTAAAGATTTTTGTTGCGTTTTTTGGAGAAACGACCCTTTACGGTAAATTTTTCAAAATTCTGTTCCGAAAGTTTTTATTGCCTCACCGAGCGACGTGTTGTGTTGAAATTTTGTGAAATTTGGCCGACAGGAAATCGGTGAAATCGTGCGTTGCATACCTGACAAAAATTACAAAATTTCGCCTGGCTCTCCAGCCTTCGCTACTGCGCACATCGCGCCCAAAATCTACCACGTCCAGCCCCCGACAATGTACCCAAAGTGTTCCAGATTTCATCCAAATCGGTTCACTTTTACGGAGTTATAGCCGAACGCGTGAACACCGCCAAAACGCGCAGTAAAGTGAATCCAATATTTGGCTGAAGCCTAGCTTCGACCGAATAAAAAGGCCATATCTCTGCAGCGGTTTGATTGATCGGCACCAAATTTCGCATGATGACGCACATTAACCTTCCGAACCATAAGGGAAGTTAAAATTTCGAACTTGTAAAAACACAAAATGGCAGACGGCCGCCATCTTGAAAAATCGAAAAACGGCCATATCTCGGCAACGGCTTGACTGATCGCCAGTGATCGGTGCAAAATTTGGCACTTCGATGCATATTTACCTAGAGAACCGTACCAGCAGTTAAAAACTAAATTACTAAAAATCCAAGATGGCGCACGCCCGCCATTTTGATAACTGTCAAATTGCTATATTTCATCAACGGTTCGACCTGTCACTGCGAAATTTAGCATGATGATACATGTTGATCCAATTAATACTATCGGCCGTAAAAGTCAAATATTGCCATATCTCTGCATTGCCAACGTGACCCTTTTCGAAATTTAAAATCTTATGAATAGACATTTGAAATTATGTCTTAGTAATAAAACAGCAAATATAAATGGTAAAAACTGGCCAGTTTACAACCAGGTGTAAGGGCGACTGAGTCATAGCTCTGAAACGGCAAATATCCCTTTGGTGGGACTCCACCTAGAACATTAAGCACGCCCTTACCAGCGAAGTCATGCCAAAAATCATACTTGCTGTGAATCAGTGATGTAGTCCTCGAGACCACAGTCTTGGTCTCGAGGCGCCTCGAGGACAAAAAATAAAGTCTTGGTCTTGGTCTTGGTCTTGGGGTAAAAGTCTTGGTCTCGGTCTTGGTCTTGAGAAAAAAGTCTTGAGAATTAGAATTTACAAGAGTTAAGTTGTTGCATTTTAGCTTGACGACATTCCAGCTCCTGTAGCAGACAGTGCTGGTGATTCACATGATGCAGGGTCATGCCCACCTCCTGCTAAGGTGCCGAGAACTTCACTCTTTGCTTCATACCGCAAGTCTGTGCCATCAGCAGAGAAAGCAGCCGTGTCACTGACGAGCGTTGTCAGCTCGTATCTCGCGTACGTGCAGCTGATACT
>Ga0209780_1005217_pt1 | contig 10208 bp, 10 predicted proteins | sample WorMetexBAHAMAS2_FD_187384 | JGI IMG/M metagenome (GOLD analysis project Ga0209780, IMG submission 187384) | Marine gutless worms symbiont microbial communities from Max Planck institute for Marine Microbiology, Germany - Inanidrilus exumae... | ecosystem: Host-associated > Annelida > Digestive... | reverse complement strand
TGTGCAATGACACACTGTAACGTTCAGAACAGAGCTGGGTGTTCAAACCAATTGGAGAGCTCATCCTTCTGAAATAAACACCATGTCGAGCCATAAAGTTAACAATACTGTTATTACTTGCAAAGAGACGGCTAATAGGAACTCGTATGTGCACTATCCAATGGCAGTATTTTCAGTGACCTTGAGTGACCCCGATTCCCCGAAATACCCCAAAGCACCCCATTTTCACATTTTCTATCGCCTTTTACAATGTTCGTATCAGGTGGACTTAGAGACGTCAAATTTGGCATATGAGTTGAACGTAGCAAGTGCCCTTGACATATTCTACCTATGTACAAAATTCGGCGACTCTCGCTTCAGCCGTTCCGGACATATATCACACGAAATTTGAAGTGTCTAGCTTCATGGATTCCAATAATATGTTGCCGGCAGACCACTAATTGCAAGTGATGTATAGCTTTTACTAAAGGCAATTCGGATGACCTTGAGTCACTTTCAAGATCATTCTCTACTGCAATCCTTCATATGTGATTTTTTTTGCCCGCGCGACGCTATGCTCGCATGGTAATATGCTATCATCGCGTGTCCGTCTATTCGTCTGTCTATTTGTCTGTCACAAGCCGGAGTTGTACCAAAACGGCTATACTATTTTTATGATGCATAACATATCCACGAAATTGCGATACCGACGAAAATTTGTGCATCTGCAACGGTGGTCTGCGTCCATGACGGTGCGCTGGCGGAAGAATAAGAACTTAGCCTACGGGGTGTCATCAACGTTTAACTATGATGCTAGTCGAAATCTGATGATCACAGTTACGGTCTAGTTTACATTAACGTGGTTGGTTGTACACTGGTACGGAAGTCTGCATGTCTTGCATGTCTTGTATTGTGTTGTATTGTACTGTATTCCTGCCACCCAAAACCATCAGTGTTAAAGCACTAAAGGAAATACAACGCATTGAAAACACTAACCCAGGCCAGTGGCCCGATTTTACCCTTTCTTCATCCACAACTGGACCCCCTAACGAGAGGGGCGTTGCTCCATTTAGGCTGTTGCCACAATAAATTCTCCCATTCCCGAAAAACACGCCATCCCCCACTGCCGTTAACCCCACGACTTTTTACTGCCGTTAAGAAGTCACCCCTCTCATCAAAGTCTCTCCCCATTAATAATCCGACCAATATAAAATGTCGCTCCTTTGATTTACACGGAAATAAACCGTTCTCCGTCACACTAAGATGTTTCCCAATACGCTACAACCATTTTATAACCGCAGTCCAGACTTGCATTGTCGACATGCGATAGCTGAAGCATTTGTCCGCTATAATCGTGACGTTTATACAGCTACCAACCTGTGAGAAATCCGAAGCTGATGTACATGAACGCAATGTTTGGCGCCCATATGCTTATAATGGTACCGAATGATGCAGTCACTGAGCCGACGACACTGACTTTCCGACATCCAAACTTGTTAGTTAATACACTCACCAAAGGACCTAGAAATGCATTAAACATTCCTAGTGATTATCACTGTTATGACCGCTACATGTGCTCTTAACTGTCATCAGCAAACATGACAAGTCAGTTAAACATCGTATTTGACGAATAGAAGAGACAGCCCATATATACAGCTCATATAGCATGGTTTCAAATGCGTGTTAATGCAACGTGCATTACAGAAGTATATTTACTGACCGCGTTAGCAGGAAAATTTATGCGATCGCTCGTGTCTGTCTGTCCGTCCGTTTGTTTCCATTCTATCGTTTGAACGAACTGACCTTTCACCTTGATTTTTCCAAGTGTATGGTTCATGACAAATGGTAGCCGGGATTGAAAGTAGTGTAACGGTAGAGTTAGTCTCTGTTTGATGTAGGTAATTGAATGTCAAGGTCCGGCGTCGCATGAGTATCGATCGACGGCCGAAATATTCGATATTTACTGCCACGACATCAGCGGCGGAGTCCAGTGCGTTCGGCCCTGGTAACGCTGTAACGCGGTTACTCGGTAGTGTAATGTTTCTCAAAAGCAGGAAATTGTTTACGGTTTTATCTCGACGCTATGCTAGCGCAGTATATGCTGTCGCAGTATGTCCGTCCATCTTTCCGTATGTCTGTTTGTCACAGCCAATATTGTACGAAAATTGCTAAACATAGTAGGCTATCACGGTAACAACATATGATAGCCCAGGTATACGCCAGTTTTCAGATGCCAAAGATCTCAGCGAAATTCCAATGGGCCACCTTCAACAGGGGCGCTAAGTAGTGGTGAGGTGGGTTAAAATCGGCAAGTTTCGACTAATATCTCACTATATCTAAGAAATGTTAAAAGACGGAAACATAGCTACGATGAAAGGCTAGTAGGAATTCGTATGCGCTCTATCGAATGGCGTTATCTCCGGTGACTCTGAGTGACGCCTATTGAATCCAAACCACCAATTTTACCGCGCGATGTTATGCTAGTGCGGTATATGCCGTTATCCTGTGTCCGTCCGTCTGTCTGTCCGTCTGTCACAAGTCGGAGATCTAAGAAGACGGTTAAACCTAAGATCACGCAGACAGACAACGAAATACGATAGCTCAGGGACTCTAGTTTGCCAAAATTACCTGAGGCACATGCCGCTCCAAGCATGAGAGACCCAATACCGCCGACGGCGCCATTTGAAGACTCAAAGTAGTCGACGAAGTCTTCTAGATAGACACCGTACGTGTATAAAGTGCCGGTAGCGATGACGTTGATCATGAATGAACCCAGTACGACCATCCAACCCCAACCACCCTCGGAAACCATGGATACTGACACATCTTCGGCTTCTGTCTCAATGTCTGCCTCCAAACGTTCTATATCATCAGTTTCGGCAAATGATTTGCTGTTTGCTTTTGAATTTCCGTTCATCGACATGACCTCGTTAACTACTCTTACTGTTACTTACTTGATCAATTTTCGCGACAACTGACGTAGTCAGGTTACTTGATGTAACTAAGTCTTTTCTTAGTCGAAAATATCTCCTACAAATAAGCACAAGCACCATATTATGTACAACGAAGTCGTGAGCACTACATAAAGTGTGTTCACAGTTTTGAAAGGTCTAAAACAGCGACGAAATGCTTTAAATTATAAATTATAATCATTAAACCAGTTTAAGGCGCTTTACAATAGCCGACCGTACTTTATACTACTTATCGGCCTATACCATGATGCACCACTTAAGCAGCATTCTCTCTGCGGCCGTTTACTTCGTGTTACGACCTAATTGACTTACGGGATAACAAATGCAAAGTGAATGAAAACTAATCAAAATGCTATTTTTGCCTGTTCTCTTAGCTAAAACTCTTGCATTCATGTTAACAGGCATAAGTAATCCAAATGTTTTGTACTGTACATAGCATTGTATGTTAATGATGTGGCTGCCTTATGGCGTAATAAACCTATAATAATTACTATGTGGATTGTACATTGTGGTGCGTAATGACTAATGTAACGTACGTCCCCACAACAAATTCATTTTGGCTTGACACTTTACAAAATTAGGACATCCCCAATCAAAATTCCTGGCAACGCCTATGCCACTATCAAGGGGCGGCGGAGGGTAGTCAAAAGTGAGGAGGCACGAAGCAGAGAGGCCCGGGGGCCAAAGTTCGATGCCCGAAGGGCCGAGGCGGGAGAGGGGGTTGGGCAGGGGGCATCTAGCTCGCCTCCCCACCAGCTATACGGTATGGGAAAGTGTTGTAAGCTTCCCTGTGGCGCCGAAATCGATTTTTGGTGTTTGCCATCCCACAGAAAGCATGTAGTGCAACAACTTGGGCGTCTAACAGCATTTGACGGCAAAACTTATGGGGAGGCACGCTCCATAACGCGCCTCCGGGCCTTAAATTCTGAGGATCGGCACGAGCCACTAGCCTCTGTGCCTCATTGGCTCCGCCGCCTACGCTACCAACATTGACGAGGAAGGAGACCGCAAAAAAGCACTACAGCCACGTGCCGTGTCAGGACAGATCGGTGGCTACCTTTCATGCCTGGGTCACGGGGTCGAGACGGCTAGGTGGGTAGAGAGGGTGGCGCGGTGGCGTCGTCGCCAGTGTGACGGGCGTCCTGTAGGCGGGGTTTAAGACTACAAGATTAGACTTATTCGTACTGCATTATTCGTTTCAAAGCACATAAAATACACATGATGTAGTAAAATAGTGAATTATTGTTAGATGCAGTTAACTGAAGCTGTACCGCGCGTTCCTGCCCCGACGCCAGCCTGGCGCCAACTTGAAAGCAACCACCGATCAGTCCGGACCCACGTAGCCTCCTAACCACCGAAATGTCATATAATCCCACATACACCGTGTTACGTGGAAATCGTCCTATCGCGGGGTTCTGGCGTATAGTCCCATAGGCGCCCTAACTGTAACTACAACAACAACTCCCAAGAAAATGCTTAACATTTTGAACGCTAAGACCAATGTTGGTGCATATTCACGAAGAAAGAATGGCAACATTTACACTAAGGCCTTATACACAAAGTGAATGAACCGTCAATTTATGCATGAAAAAGTGGGGGTCAAAAATATTGTGACTCCGTCTCGAAAAAGTGGGGGTCAATTGATCCCTGCAATTGCCCATTTCACTAGTATTTATTGGTTGTTTACTGTCGGACCCAATTCTTCTACCCAAAAGTAGAATTATATGTAGGAATATCTTCGAACAGATAAACGCCTATTATACAGCAAAGTATTTTACAGAATGCATATTGAATGAAACACAAAAGGACAATAGAATCAACTTATTAAACAACAAACAGATACAATTGAACAATACAGCAGATACAATAAATAAACATCGGGCACCTGTTATTAGAATTATTCATTCAGGTCATTATCGTTGCAATGTCTCATTAAGGGGGTGCTAGGGGTGCTGCAGCACCCGGGCCCGCAGTTTTCGGGGCCCCGCAATTGGTGTGAGTGGAAAATTTTTGTGTTGTATGTAACTAAAACTTGTAAAATATAGGCTGTTGCAGCAGCTGAGCAGCAACAGAAATATATTCAAACTTATGCTAAAATTACTAAGGGTATACGCAGCCGAAGTAAACTGGAAGCAAAAACCAGAAAACTCGTTACCATAGGATTAAACAAATCCTGCTGTTAATTTGTCAAACTTTTCCGCCTACTCGCGGCAGGCATTAAAATGTGAATAATGGCTCCGGCCACCATCAGCCAAGGCTTGAATTCTTCGCACTATTCACGAAAAGTCAGCCTTACCTGTTTTTTTTCTCTAAAAACTTTTATCTAAAAGACTTATTTGGGTGTTGGTAGCTTTCGACACTTAAGACTTAAGTATCGAAAGCTACCACCACCAACATGTCAATTTTCATTTATTATTAAGCAATAAAATTTTTTTGATGGATTTGAACTCTTAACGCTACCCTCGCGGTGCTAGCAAAAAGCGCCAAAAAGCAGTTAGCAAGTTAGCCAGTTATAGGTATGTAAGGGGCCAGCATTTGGCACAGCACCCGGGCCCGTACTAGCCTTAATGCGGCCCTGTATCGTTGGGAAGCTATAGGCTAAGCAGACTGAACATGACAAGTCGACAAGCGACAAGACAATAATATTATCTTAGGCTATGCTGGGAACCAGACATTACATACTACTGACTTTTCTTGACGGTTCCGTAGCTAGTATGCAAATAAAACCGCAGTGCAAGTTTTAAAAACAGTCTCCGGCTGTCCATGCAGATTACATACTACTGACTTTTCTTGACGGTTCCGTAGCTAGTATGCAAATAAAACCGCAGTGCAAGTTTTAAAAACAGTCTCCGGCTGTCCATGCAGCGTACTCAGTCACTGTATCTAGTAAATCAGTAAAGTTGCATGCACTTACATACTGCAGTGTTGACGAATTCGCAAAGTTATAAATAAAACTTGCAGCTATTCCACGTCGCCGCTGCTGAGTGGATCAATGCATGCTTTGCACGGTCCGTTAAATATAGGCTGTCAGGCGCGTAGTCAGCCTATCAGCTTTGGGGGTCTTGACCGAGGCGCTGAAGGCGTCGAGAGGGATGGCAAAATGGAAATGTGGAGGGGTATCCCACTCTCCAGCCTAATAGGGGGTTTGCGGGAGCGTCGTGAGTTCCCCCAGCGGCGAAAAATGATTTTAAGCAAAGGTCAACTCACGTTCACGTTCGCTATATGCTATTGCTTGTCCGTCTGTCGTCTGTCTGTCGTCTGTAACGTTCGTGCGCCCTACTCAGCCGGTTGATATTTTCGACAATTTTTCTTCACCGTTTGGTACCTTGGCCATCTGTTGACATCGACGGAAAATTTTACGGAGATCGTCCCAGCGGAACCCCGCCGACGGGGGGGTTTAAACACAAAAAGGGTAGCCAAATATAACGATTTTCTAGCTTTCGGAGACCATATCTCAGAAACGGTGCAAGATAGGAGGTAAGCTAGTATCAATCACTAATAGCTATAGCTGTTAATGAGCGTTCGATTGGTACGACAATGGGTGACCTTGAATGACCTTGAACGGCGAAATGGCCCTTATTTTGCGTTATTTTTACCGAATTTGGTAGTTTACGGGGCGCATTGTGTAATAGTGGTTGACAAAACCATAATTATGGACAATTTACGATTACTATGTCTAGTAATAAACGTCTGCAAAGAGACCGCGCGACGCAACCGAGACAAATGCCTCGGTATTTTTTTTTGCATTTCTTGCGTTGGCAAGTTGAGAAAAATAGATTTTGAGAGAAGTTTTGAGATATTAAAATGCGATTTTGCAGTTTGACTGTTTGTCGTTTTTGTATTTGGCGAGTTACTTGGAGTGTTGAAAAATAATCCTAAGGCAGTTCTGATGTGGATTATGATTTCCGACTGGATGTGCGAATATGACCTGAGATTTGGCTATGAGTAAAAAACGTTTTGAGGACTGTCATGTTCTGTTAATGTAAAAATTTTAGTTTTTAGCTTCAGACTTCACATAAATTATTTGACTGTAGTTTGCTGGCTTATTACTGGCCCGCCTAATGGGCCAGTACTGTTTTGCACGCTATCGTCTGTTGGCGTCTGTCGTCTGTCGTCGTCGTCTGTCGGCGTCGTCTGTTGTCTGTAACGCTGCCGGCCGCCGGGCACGTGGGAACGCGGCGTGGAAACGCTGCCGGCGGTCGGGCCGGCCGGGCGCGTGGACAGTCGGCGCGCCGGCGACCGGGCGCGTCGGCGGTCCGGCGGCCGACATTGCACGGCGGGCCAGTACGGTTACGTCCCGTTAGGACGACACCTTGTTAAACAATGATTGTCTGAGTGTTTGTTGTCAAATACCATTATCATACATTAAACGTCAAAGTAACCTGCCACATTTTTCCGGCGGTCCCTTAGACAACGTTAAACAGTAAAGTAGCAACTAAAAAACTACGATAATGACATTATGATAACATTCATAACGATGACGTGATTTCTGAGCGCATACTCTAAAACTCAAGTCAGTAAGTAAAAAATGCGTCTTGTAGGGGTTAGTTAAAACGTTTACCCACCGGTTTGCGAAAACAAAACAAGAAAATTGCAGCGCAATATGCTGTCTTAATTCGTCATCTCGTAAAATATTAAACAATTCGTTAACAAATTCACAGAGAACAACCTTCAGATGTTTGCAGAAGGAAAGAGAAAACAGTAAACACTAAAGATGAAATTCAGAATTAACATCATTTGGCGTTGGAGTGGGTCTTCAGAACCCCCAAGACCCCTCTAGGTACAGGTGAGGCCGCTGCGCCGTTCGTATTGTCAAGGGCGGCAAGCTTTGACTCGTATAGTCCAGCGATTTCACAGTCTTTTAATGTTTTATCCAGAGGGCTGTTTACGTACATCGTCGCCTATGGTCTGTATAGGTCGACATAAGCAATGTACCTCAGCGTGTATAGGTTGTCTCAATAAATCGCACTAAATTACGCAATAAACTATAGCCATAAACCTATAAACCCAGTATTACCCAGACGTAAGGGTTACGCACGTGCATATCCACTTACACGTCGGCCAAGAACGAGCAACAAGAAAGTACAGTCTATTGACCATTTTAATTTGATATCTGTTAACCACGGCAGGCCTATACTCATTATCGACTGCCTTCACGATATCGTATCATTATAGTCCAGGAGCCAGAAGGGTGAACCTGGTTTGGTCGGATAAAGTTTTTCTCTCTCTTGTTTCTGGTAGTCTGGGGCATGATTATCATGAATCAGGCGGGTGACAGTTGATATCTGTTGGGCAACTCATGATATTAGCCCATTTCCATAGGACACGTTAACTATGCTAGATATGGAGAGGCAATGTTAAAAGACTGAAAACACATGGCCGGAGGGATTTTTCATCCCAAAAACAGGGCTCAGTAGAAAACGCCAACTCAATTAGACTACAAAGCTACCAGAAGGTCATCTTGTCTTCTGTTGACTAACAGAAACAAGACAGAGAAAAACTTTATCCGACCAAACCAGGTTCACTGAAATTTAGGGGTTTGGCTCCCGGACTATTATGTTTTCCGGATAAAACAGCACGACAGAACTAACAGCAGTAGTCACTAGTGACACATTAGTTAGGCCTACTATTTATACTGAAAAAGTGTTAGTCAAAAATGGGCCGGTAGGTTTGCCGCAGTATTTGTAAACGCCGGTTATACAGGTATTAATGTCAAAAACGTCACAGTTTAAAACGACCAGTAAGGACGACAACGGCTACATGGCACAACTAGAACAGCAAATATCAAAAAATAATTTTTAAAATAATTTTACTTAGCAGCACATCGCCATAGAGTCTGTACTGACAAGTAATATCCACCTTTTTAATTACTGGCCCGCTTACACATAGTGTAGGAGGCTAGTATTGTTTTGCTCTCTGACATCTGTCGTCGTCTGTAACACTCCACGGCGGCGCATATGCAACGTAACTCACCAGTGGGCAGCAAGCGACGGCGGGCCAGTAGTGTTATGTCTCGTTAGGGCGACACCTTGTATTGCTGTTTTGGCTGTGCGACTGTGCGGCTGTACTGAAATCTACCAACATAATTGTCAGCAGGGTCTGGGATTTGGCCGCTGTCGTGTCCTTACAAGTCGTTTTAAATTGTGAGCTTTTTGACATTAATATTTGCAGTTTTATTGATTTAGTTATCTAAATTTTGCTAATCTAAACAGCGGGCAGTTGTTTGCGTATGCGCAAAATTACAAGACCCGTGAATGTACGAACATCTACCAACATAATATCAGCAGTGTCTAGGATTTCGCATAAAGTGATTAAATTTCGGAGATTTAGCAGCATTTGTGGCGGTTTTCGTTGGAATTTCATCAAGTCGTTTGGCCTCAGAAAACTAACGTTCATGTTGCGTTATACGTTATTATACGTTCAGCGGTTTTGATACAACGCCGGCTTTTGACGGCCGGACAAACGGACTGAGAGACAGAGGTACACATCGCCATAGCATATACAGCGCCAGCTTAGCGTCGCGCGGTAAAAATGGTGCGACGACGAAGTCTTGACTATAGCTCAGTGTGCGTACGTGCTACATTGTGTCGTCTCATTATCAACAAGCCAATCACTTTGCACCTACATGTACAGATATTTTTATCGCATTAGTCGCGCTAACGTGAATGCATGACTGATATACAACTCGTCGTGGAACGTCATTGATTTACTCACGTAGACAACAGTCTTGACCGTCGTACGCTGTCAATCAACAGCCGCCTTTATGATACGCACATAGACAAGATGTTACACTGTGATCACATAACCTCGGCTGATAAATTACCCCCCAATAATGATCGTGGTCATGGTCACGTGACCACGTTTTTAAATTTTCGGCCCAATCGTATCGGAATGAACTGTCGAGGGCACTGTCTGCCGTGCTCCGAGGTCAGTCAGTGCCTCTGAGCTCCGACGTCAACTCCATTGGCTGCCGGTGCGTCAATTACAAGCTGGCGCTGTGGACGTATATATAAGACAAGATCTACAGTCACTCCTGCATACCTGGCGTCTCTGCTGGAAAGTCGCAGGGCGGCTCGAACACTGCGATCTTCTAATGATAACTTCTATAAAATATATATGAAGCTGCCGCGTCTGTCTCTCTGTGTGTGTAAAGTAAACAGTGTATAGCAGTTTAGCATCAACTTAGCTCTTCACCGCTACGAGAAACTCACATGCCATATGGGATCACACAGTGTTACCTGCCACCCGACAGAGGTG
>Ga0209780_1005216_pt1 | contig 10208 bp, 5 predicted proteins | sample WorMetexBAHAMAS2_FD_187384 | JGI IMG/M metagenome (GOLD analysis project Ga0209780, IMG submission 187384) | Marine gutless worms symbiont microbial communities from Max Planck institute for Marine Microbiology, Germany - Inanidrilus exumae... | ecosystem: Host-associated > Annelida > Digestive... | reverse complement strand
TTTAAATGTTTAAATGTGGGAATTACACGATTATTAATGTGCTACAGTACTATTAATGTTTTTTACTTTGTGAAGAATGATTTAATCCACTTTGAAAGAATATATTTGTATCCGACTGATTATATCATTGTCAGCTGTACAGCTATGTTCAGAAATGAATGTAGCTGTACTTGTATGGCTAATGTTGTAGTATATTTTGTTACTGATGTATGTTTGCTTTTGTTGTGTTTGTTTTAGTTTTTCAGTACTAAGCCAAGAGATTAACTGGGAAGAGCGTCTTTGAAATGACCGATTTTGTGTCGGGTAGGACTCAAAACCTTAATCAATCAGTGAATCAAGCAGTAGTAGTAGTAGTAGTGTGTGTTGTGCAGGTTCCATATGAGCTTCTGAATAAGAAGTTTCGTGCAGCTCACAAGAATGTGGATCGCGAGGTGGCAAGAGTTCAGTCTGCTGCAAATGAACTGGAGAAATGTCTTCAGCGGCCGTCGACGATTGCCGACCTGACACTAGCACTGGACAACGTCGCGGAGAAACTCACTCAGCTCAAGAGAAAAGTGAGTTGTTTCATTTAGTACAGGTGTACTAATCATACAGTGGTCCATTGATGCTGGTACAGGTAAAAGTTAAGGTGTGATACTACTAGAGGAGTGTAGATGTATCACACCTTTACCTTTACCTTTACCTGTACGAGGAGCATCAATGGACCACTGTATGATTAGTGCACCTGTGTAATTCATCTCAGTTTCTGAGGCTGCTGAGCCAGAAAGTAAATATATGACAGAGAGTCTGTTATGCATGGTCCAGACAAAGAACACTGCCACTGTCCCTAGGCAGGTACTCATTTCCTGTCCTGCAGAGGGTAGGAGGCTGAGTTGGCCTAAGTGACTGGTTACATAGCAGGATGATATACCCTTGAATGCCTTTCTCGAGACTGACCAGGCTCGGTCGAGAGTAACTTTATTGATGTGACCAACACAATCAGCACTTGGCCAAACTGCCATTTGGTGCAGGTAATTATGTTACTCCATTACATGCTTACCTGGATGACTATACATCAGTGTTAGGCAGCAGTTTACCCTCACATGAAGCCGACTTGCATGGTGTCTTGGCACTGGCACCATTCCAGAATTTTTGCCACCTTATTTTGTATTATTGTTGTATGTGTGTCATATGTTTAATGTTTAGCATTTGTACCTACAGACATGGTCAGCTTGCTATTTAACCATGTGTGAAAGAAATTTTAAAATGTCACTTTTTGAAGACTTGCAGGACATGGTCCGTTGGGTTGTTTATGGGATTCTTTTGGACTAACAGCTGACAAAAATTAGTCAGCTGTTGATGGTCTATTTCTGGATCAGACACAGTGTGTGTTGACATATGAGTGGACTGATCCCTGGAAAAGTCGTCCATGATCAGCTGGTACTCTGCCATTTGCAAGTAAATAATAGAGTTAGGTTTCAAGTTTACTTACTTGGAATTGTGGATGATAATCGTGGGAAAAATTTGACCAGCATCAGCTGGTACTCTAGCATTTGTGAGTCATTAATAAAGTTGGGGATTACTTACTTACATTTGCTGGAGTACCGGCTGATGGATGTTGACGTGTGGAGGCTGAAGAGAACATTCAGGAGGAGATAGATGCAGCGAAAGTGTGCAAGAGAAGAGTGGATCATTTGAAGGAGAACGACTGTCAGCTGTCAATGATGACTGCTCAGTGGCGCAAGAAACGACTTGACCGCATGCTCATTGACCACTTCCTCCGCTCCGGCTACTACAACACCGCCGTCAAGCTAGCACGGCACTCCGGCATTGAGGTGACTCGCTCACTTACGTGCGTCCTCGGGCCCAGTTTACAAAACATATTTAGGAAAAACCCTAAGTTTAGCCTAAGATTTTTCTGAGTTTATCTTAAGTTTATCCTAAGTTATGAAATTAATATTTTCATAGATTTTTTTACATGTAATTTACTAAAGCAATCTTAAGACTTGCTAAATCCTTCCTATATATATGCAGACAATTTTGTGAAGAAATGTTCAGTTATTTTTGAGAAATTGCATTTTTCTTATTTAGTTGAACTTACGTTTTGCATAAGTTCATCCTAAGTTTTTCTTAAGATCTTCCTATGTCTCACTTTATCCTTAGTTTTTCCTAAGTTTGTCGTAAGATATTTTGTAAATCGGGCCACTGGTGTCTGAGAGCACAGTGCCACGCCCTTCAAGAGTCTGGTGATGAAATGATTGGGTCAGTGGGCTGATGTGCCGTGGTGCTCAGAGTTTCCTTTAGTAGTGCTCTGACAACCTGTCAGAGTCCAGCCATTGCCCAGTCTCACTTGGTGGGTGGTCTGTTGTATATGCTACAGTAAAATAAAGATGGCCTGGATGTGGGCCTCCCACATGGTGTCCTCTCATGTGTACATAAAGTACTTGCCATAGAGCATTCATTTTCACAACAAGAACGCTGCATAGAATGGTCTCCACTCACTGTCATTATTTTGAAGTAATTTATGAGTTAGCATTTTGGTTCGAGCGGTTCATTCTAAGGTCTTTGAGCTATGACTTAGGATGTGCTATTGAACCATACATCAAGTTGACTTTGCCTCGAAGCCTGGTTGAAGAACACCAGCTTCGGCCGAGCAGTCATACATTTATAGCCGACTTCTAACGGACCTTTCTGGAATAATATCAGCGGAAAAACACAGAAATGTTCGTCACTTAAAATAACATGAGTGCAAAAATTGATTGCAGCATTCAGAAAGCTGATCTGTACATAAAATTACAAAAGTGATACAGTGAAGTTCAGAATTGCATTTGCTTCTGGTTCGTGGAATTTAAAATACAAATTCACATCAGGACATGCACAAGAAATTATTTGCTTATAGTTTTGATACACTTTACACTAGCTAACTTTTCCCTTTACTGCAACTATTTAAACTAAGTTTGCTTAGAAAATGGCCTGTGAATCAGTCTCTGTGTCTGTCTCTACATATGTGTGTACGTATGTGTGTTTGTCTGTGTGTTTCTGGTTGTTCAGGACCTGACCAACATCGACCTGTTCCTAGCATCTCGTGAGGTGGAGGATGCGCTGGAGCAGAAGGACACGTCCAAGTGCCTTGCGTGGTGCAACGACAACAAGAGTCGACTCAAGAAGATGAAGGTGATTCACTGCTTACTTACTTGATTTCAATGTCCAACTCTGTTTTCATTCACAGTAAATAATTTCAGTTTTGTTGTGCAACCTTCTATTGAGCAGTCTTGCCATGTTGGGTTCGACCCTTCAAAAGAGAACTTTCTGGAGATAATCAGCAGCCATTTTTTGCAGGTGAACTGCCATTTCTTCCAATAAACCACCAGTATGAAAGTTGTAACTGGATGTGATTTGCATATTTTAATTTCTGTTAATTTTGTGCCTTCTTAACATACTTGTCATTTCACTTACTGAAAATTATTTTTTTACTGTAAGTTTCTGCTGCTGTTGATGAATTAAATTGAAATATTAACAAAAGCATGCGGGTTTTAAAAATTGTGTCCAAGTAAACCCAAATGTAATCTGTAGCTACCATGCATAGTTGTACGTCAGCTCTAAAAATTACTGTTGTTAAAAGAGACCACATCAGAAAGTTGTATAGCAATCTACTTGAGTCTTTGCTGTAAATACAATTGATCGTTGAATCATAGAGAAGTTGTGTGGTGTTGTTGACCATAGAGTACGCTGGAGTTCAATCTGCGACAGCAGGAATTCATAGAGTTGATTCGTGCCGACCGACGGATAGACGCTGTTAAGTAAGTAAACCGTTTCTCATAACAACAACAACAAACTAACAGACAGACATGTTGTACAGTTTGATGTGATAAGATGTATTCTCGTCTGTGTGTCAGTGTTGTTTTCATAAACGAGAATTTTAAACTAGAATAACACATTTTAACAGTTTTTTCCCAATGATTCTAGCTGCATGTGCCAGATGGTTTCTTGATTACTTACTTTATTTGTTCTGAGAGAACAGCTGATGATACTAGGCACTGACTGGATAGTCGCCTGTCACCGAAACAACATTATCATACCACTGAGCCCAGTGAAGGAAAATAACATTCACTAGACCTTGACAATTTTACATTCTAAAACAACACTACTGTGTGTATTGTAGTGATGTCTTTATGTACTTCTGTTTTAATGTGTAATTACTTACGTGATGGAATAATTGAAAATATATTTACGAATAATATTTTTTATGTTGATGATGATGGGGATTGGAGTTGCGAAAATCGAGTAACTTTGACATAGGAAGTGATGAGAGAATGTTATTAATGTGTGAAAGGTTTGTCTGTGTGACAGATACGCGAGGAAGCATTTTGTCGGTCTGGAGGAGGGCCAGTACGTTGACGTTCAGCGCTGCATGGGTCTGCTGGCATTCCCTGTCGACTGTGACATCACTCCATACAAGGTTCATCCTCATCACTGCTGATGATGATGATCAGGGATGTGGAGTCCTCATTTTTTGTGAGACTCCGACTCCGGGGTTTAAAAAAATTTGGACTCCCACGACTCCAGCTTTTGAAAATTTTCAGGTTAAAGTCGGACACTGACTCCTGAACTTGTGTGATTGTGACAGCGTACTGAGTGAACGATGCAGACAGACAAATTCTCAAGATTTAAAGAAAAATAATCCCATATTATTACGAAGAGGTTTAAACCTCATTTTAGTTATGGCATGCACAATATTTCGTCAACAAAATTTAAATTATCAGTATATGTCAAGTACAGTTGCACAAAAATTATATGGCATTGCAACAAATACATAAAAATCCAAAAGCAGTCCTCTTTTTTGGCAGGACACCGAAGCCGGGATTTTAAAAAATTGGGACTTCAGACTCCGGTGGAACATGATAGCATGTACTTTGCTTGCATGCAATAAGTAAGTAAGTCTGTGTAGAAAGCAGCACTAATAGCGTGCGTGTGTCAACGTACAGGAGCTGGTGGACCCTGATCGCTGGCAGCAGCTGGTACTCCAGTTCCGACAAGACAATTTCAAACTTCACCAGCTGAGTACCAACTCGGTGTTCTACGTCGTGCTGCAGGCCGGTCTCTCCGCTCTCAAGACGCCGTATCCTTTACTTACTTACTACTTAAACTAGTTGATGTAATGAAAACGGTAAACATTGCAGACAGGAAAATGTAATGTATATCTTTATTTGACACAAAATCAGGATAGTCTCTGCTGCTGCTGAGGGACCCGCGGAATGTGGTGCCTCAGGCCCACCATGTTGTACACAGATGTTGACTATCAGTGTGATAAACTGGTGACCGACGACCATCACCAGTTTATCACACTGATCGTTGACACCACCTAAGACGATTGACATGACAATTGATATGGTTGGTGCTCACTAAAATTTAATTGGTTCATGTGCTTTTTGTCTTTACACGCCATTGCCTGTTGCACCTTGCTCATCATCATCGTCATATACGACAAGATTAATGACGCTGTCAGGAGAAATAACCGCTCCAGGGACACTGTACAATAAAGTTTAAAAACAGATAAAGATAAAACTACGACTAAAAACTCCGATTGAATATCTAATGGCAGTGTCTGTTTGATGTTGGTTGAATGTCTTTAACTCATCGTGCAGCTACTGTTACCAGGAGACGGAGAATCGCAAGAACAATCTGTGTCCAGTCTGTGTGTCTCCATTGAACGACCTTGCTCGACGTCTGCCGTTCTCTCACTGTGCCCAGTCCAGACTGATCTGTTCCGTTTCTGGACTGCCTCTCAATGAACACAACCCACCCATGATGCTGCCCAACGGACGGGTCTATGGACTCACGGTCTGACGCCGCCGCCGCAGCAGCTTTGATTGATTTGACTAATTTTGTACATTTATGAGTATGTAAATTATAGTAAGTGGAATATTGGCTATTTATATGGATAGATGTGTATGCTGAATGTGACGGTAATGTTTTTTATTGATGTTAATGTTGTTACCTCCAGAAGGTGATGTGAGGTCATGTTTTCGCCCCCTTCAGTATGTAGGTAGATATGTAGGTATGTATGTTTGTGAACAATTTCCTGGCGCCAAATCAAGTCCAGTTGTCACGTTACTTCGTCAGTCATACTTTGGCCACAGGCGACGAGGTGATTAAATTTTGGAAGGTCAAAGGTCAAGGTCGGTGAGGAGGTGTGCGCCCTACTGAATGCCCTTCTAGTGACTGGCGTGTGGTTTGTCACTGTGATTCAGCTGCGGCAGTGTTGATGCCTTGTTGTATCAGACCCATTCATCTTCTGCTCATGTTAGAAGGCATCACCACCAGGGATGTGTTTCTGAGCCAGAGACATGCAAGGCCACAGACCCAATGCCGAGAATGCAAAAGTAGATTTTACCAGTAAATGCCAAAGTTAATCCAGTCTTTCAATTTCGAGTTTTATTCCATGCTACAGCAGCAATAACAACTGCAATAAAATAAGTAAGTAAGTAAGCCAGGCCTTTTATGACAAGTACTTGGCAACTCAAATGTTAAAATTCAATGCACATTCACTATAATTCAGTATTGCATCACTTATACAATATGGCAGTTGGCCTTGTTATTTTTTCAAGGCCAGAACATTCGAAACCAAGGCCAATGCTAGAAGCCAAGAAATTTGGCCCATGATTAACATCCATGGGCATCACCAATGACACACTGCTAGTGGTGATGAGGTGGCTGTCATTGTTGTGTTCAGGCGTTGACGGCAATGGCAGACGCCAACGACGGCAAAGTGGTTTGTCCTCGAACCAAAGACGTCTTTGACTTCTCAGAAGCAGAGAAAGTCTTCGTCATGTAGTCATCTTTGACCCATTGTTTACACTCCATCCCAGACTGCACTGCTGCCTCCGTATCTTTTTCCACTGAATCCCTGATGGCCTGAGTGGATAATTTTGTGTTGCGTCCTATACACGGCGGTGACAGTTGTGGCTGACAGTGACACTGAAGATACAGGCTGGTGCAGAAAACAGGCCGTTAATGGCGGCTAGTCGGTAAAGGTGCATGCGTACTGCTGTCTGTAGCTTTGACAAACACACTGATTGATTTTAAAAACTGTTTCATCTTCAGACACGGCAGAAATTTGTAATAAACTTAGTCGTTAAAGATTTCAACACAGTTTCATTGTGTCACTACACTAACTTGTGAAATGTTTGACACGACATGCTTAGACTCAATGGCCAGTAGCCTGGTGTTTGTTGTGCCACCCTGTAGTTTAATTAACTCATGCAGATAACATGATGATAGGTACAGTCATCCTAATTGAGTGGGCTGTTACATTATGTACAGCTACACTATACCAATGTAGCAGTCCAGTTAAATACTGTAAAACCCTTTAATTTGGCTGCCCTAAAAGTTGGCAGATTTGCATGCAAAATTATTTTGGCACCTTTTATGTTGTCGAATTCAAGCCACGCAATTGTAACGCATGAGTAATGCCAGTTAAAGTTGGTACAGTATTGATATTCATGTCTTTTAATTTCACGGTTTTGTTAAGCTTGTGAAATTCACGAACATAAAGGGTTTTACAGTAGCACACAGCTGTACCTATCGTCATGTTGTCTGCAGTGACCTTCGCCTACTCAAGGGTGATGGAAGCACAGATTATATAGACATCAAGGTAACAAACAAGTTACTGTACAAGTAATGTACCTCGGTTTTTATTCACACACCTACAGTCTGAACTCGTTGACTAATAGCGAACCGTAAACTTTTGAGTACTGTTAGGAGTGGGCTCGACTGTTTCATGTGGCCTACTTAAAGAACAACAGACACACAGTAATTGTGTTGAAACAACTCATGATTTGTGGCGTTGTGTGAATCTGTTCCGTTTGATTGATTGAATTAAAAACTGTCCTCCTGTAAGGTGGTAACTTGAAGAGTCACAGGTGACAGACGGTTGCTGCTGCTGCTGCGTGACGATGTTACACCTGTAATGACGACGTCACACCTGTCTGTCTTTCACTGACAACGCATGTTGATTGTCTCTTAGTCATGAAGTGTTATTTTTGTGATCGAGAACAAAATACGAATAGTTATTTGTTCCTGATTGTGATTGTGAAACAGTCGGAACTGCAACTATAATGATTGTTTTTTACCGCAAGAATTCAGTAATAAACGAACATGATTTCTTTTTCAGCAAGGTAACTGCAGAGGTTAAATTTTAAATGGTGTTAATGAAGTAACATGAAACTGATGTAGATTGTTTGTCTGTCTACCTCATTACGTTGCTGTATTACTGCTTACCCAAACCACTTATTTTGTCACTAGCCTTTTTCCTTTTTCAGGTCGACTCTTCGACAGAGTCGACCTAATAAGCCTGTCTCAAATGTGCATCCATACATACGTGCGTACGTCTGTCCGTTCATGAAACGTTTTTTTATTTCAATGAAATTTTGCATGTAGGTAGAGGTCAACGAGTGATGCGCAACCGTATGCAGTATGACACGATCCAAGGTCAAGGTCATGAGTCCAAAGTTGGAAATCTGACCATTCGCCATTTACAATGGCAGTTGGCAACTGACCATGGATTCTTAAACTAGGGCACAATATCTAAACTTGTTCCGGCCGGATTTTTGATATTTGACCTAGTTTTTCTGTCACGTGACTTCGAAGTTGGCAGAAACCTCAGTTCTGAAGAGTCAACTGTCAGTCACGTACAATGCTAATTTATTTCTGGCTGACTTCAGCAATAATTTTTATACTGGTTTACAAATTTCAAACTTTTGGATTTTTATTAAATTGAATTAAACTTTGCACATTCATAGGGCTGGATAGAGATCAAGCATTTGACTGACATCACAGAAGTATGATCTCTTCAGCCATAAATCCTACAGCTGCAGTAACATTCTTTGCTACCAGTACTGCTGTAATGTAATGTAAAAGTCGAAAAAAAGACGGCCACTGCTGCCTGTCTTTACGTTTTTAAACATGTAGAACACATTGCCATTAACTTTCTTCTCTTCCCTGAAGAATTTTGGACGAAATACACAGTCATGTGAAGAACGTTTAAACGTGGATCTCAGTTAGTGGAATGTGAGGTCATTTGAGCCTATACAATTTGGTGCCAGTGTCTGTGGAAAGTTGAGTCAAGGTCAACTCGTTCTGTTGCTATGTGTAAAGAGTATCTAGGTATTTTTGTGTAGTCGTGGAGCGGAGTAGAAACGTGACCTATGTCTAGTTGTATTGTGCAGGCGTCTGACTCGTTGCTGTGATGCTTGCCCTGCTGCCCACGACATCATGCTGGTCTACTCGCAGATCACGTGTCCAACAATTCCACGTTTTCATGTAGTGTAGGCAGGTTAATCACGCAGGTGTGAAGTTTTTACACAAAGGTGTTCCTCTGTCAACAAGCAGTGTACATGGGGTGAAGTGACGTCACAGTAACCTATATAATCTCCATGTTGTAGGGCATGATGTACTGTGCAAAGTTAACTGGTGAAGATTTGTCATGTTATTTAAACAAGGTGTTGTCCTAACGGGATGTAACATGACTGGCCCACCGCGTGCTGCCCCCTGGTGAGTTACGTTGCATATGTGCCGGGCCAGTAATACATAAACTCTCTTTACTGTAGCGATGTCAGTTGCCTCAGCATCTTTTGACTTCTTTGCGTTGCATGTGCATCCAGTGTTGTCACTAGCATCAGTACATTGTTGTTAATAACAATAATAGTGTCAATATACTAATGATTTAGCAGTATACTGCATATGTCAAACTGAAACAATTCTAGTTTTTGTACCTTGCATGTATTTTGTTTTTTGTTCAACTAAATGTCATAATTTTTATTATTTTGCTTTGTTTGAAATGAATAACAGTGCAATTGATTGTGTATATTCAAACAAACAGTAGCAGCAGTGCATCTTCACTGCTAACTTAACAACATGGCTATGTGCTACAATATATTCACAAAACATTTTCTGCACAGTTAGTTAGTTAGTTGGAGTTTAACGTCCCCTTTCAGCACAAATATGGCTGTATCAGAGACAAAAAGGTCAGGGGTTGAGAGCAATCCCTACCCAGTGAAGGAAAGCCAGCGATATATTAATCTCAACCCTGGCTGCCTTTTTGTTCAGCAGCCGCCCAAATAGGAAAAAGGATAGACAGGCTCATTTAAATTATTACTCTAGCGCATACAACCGGGGAGAATTATCGCACTGCAAGACAAAAAAGGTTTAGTCGCCTCCTACAAGGGATG
>Ga0209780_1005215_pt1 | contig 10209 bp, 10 predicted proteins | sample WorMetexBAHAMAS2_FD_187384 | JGI IMG/M metagenome (GOLD analysis project Ga0209780, IMG submission 187384) | Marine gutless worms symbiont microbial communities from Max Planck institute for Marine Microbiology, Germany - Inanidrilus exumae... | ecosystem: Host-associated > Annelida > Digestive... | reverse complement strand
CATTGATAACTATTATTCACTTACTGCAGCTATGGGCCTTTAATAAATGCTAGTGCTATTTCAGTTCCTTAGTTTATGTTTGTATTGGGTTCATAACAAAATCTTTTTAGTTATTGTATGTTTTTTTGAGTTCACATCAACAGTTGTTTACATAGTTTATGTTTCTGTCTCGTTCGTAGTTCTTATTTCATTCTCGTGAATAAATCATACTAAAAGGTAAAAAGGTAAAGGCTTCCCATACTCATTACTGAGCATTGAGCCCGGAGCTGATCTTGGCATACAGGCAGTCAGCCCGCAGGTGACTGTAAGTCATCCACGCGGCAGTAGGCTGCCATTACTTTTTGCCAGGCCTATGGTTACCTTCCCAGCCACAGAGCATCACCGCCCCTTGGCTGGTACGAAGTTATACTGCTTGGTGACAGAGGCACATAGGTGTGAACAACTTGCCTAAGGTTTTTATACAGCTTTGCGCCAAGTATGATTTGAACCCATGACATGTTGATCGCAAGTTCAACACTCTACCCATTGTGCCATTGCACCACCCTGAATCATACTACCAGGTGTTTCACTTGTGTTCTTATTTGAGGAAATAAAGATGTCATATGTGAACTTATGTCTCGTTGCAGGCACATGCTTTGGAGATCAAGTCCATTGCCCACTGGAGCATGACTGTTTTTCACTGATTCGTCAGTGTGATGGATTCTGGGATTGTCCACTTCATGGCAGTGATGAATTTAACTGTCGTAAGTTGCTTCCATTATTTTCGTACTTCCGCCTCGGTTAACTGGATGTCACCAACTGACGGTGTCAGAGCACTGAACGAAACAAGTTGCTTCTGTTGACAGAAGTTAATATTATACGCATAAATGTTGTCGTTCTTTTCACTGTGGAACGATTGGTTTTCCATTGGGGCTAGTGATAGAGAGCCTTCTGTCAGGAGTCCAGTCTTACATGAATAAGGTGACCATCCATCCCGGATTTTCTGCGACAGTACCGATTTTTAGAGAACCACATTACGGTGCATGGCACCTATTCCCTCAATCCTAAGCCGGTTGAACGCACACACGCGTGAACAGTTTTTAAATCTGCATGTCTGTTTGAGTTTGCATTTTGTTTTTGTGTATTTGTTTAAGTTTAGCATTTTGTGCATATTTTGTGTTAATGCAGATCACTTTATTCCTTTGTTGTTTGTTTTTGTTGTGTTGGGTTTAGTTTTTTTGGTACCAAGCCAAGGGATTGGCTGGGTAGAACGTCTCTGAAATGACCTATTCTGTGTCAGGTTGGATGTAGTCAATGAATCAATAGTAATGTTGTGATGTTAGGCCACTGTGATTCCAAGTTCACTTGCGGCAAAAACAGTCGTCAGTGCTACACAACCCAGCAGCGATGTGATGGTATTTACAACTGCCAACATCGAACAGACGAACTCTACTGCTGTAAGTTTATTACTCTTAGCCCTTTGTATTGTACACAATGGCGCAGAAATATTCTCGCAGTAACCTGCAAGAAATAGATGATATAATTGCAGTGGTGCAGGGAAATAGTTGAGATGGTATGGGCATGTTTCAAGAACAGGTGAACAAATTGGACCGTGAATAAATGCATGAATTGTGAAGTGAAAGGTGTAAGAATTAGAGGTAGGCCAATGAAAACGTGTAGAGAGATTGCAGAATAGACATTCAGATCTGAGGACTTTGTGGGAAGCTGCAGTCAGTAAATGAAAAAAGTTAATTAAAGACACTGTATAGGGAGCGCTGTATAATCTTCACAAAGACGTGGAATGAGTGAATGGATGTGTTTCTGGTACTGCCCCATTTGGGCCCAGGGTAATAAAACCCCCCTTATCCATTCACTCCCCTACTTTTTACTCTATCTTTTTTACTGAACTTTTCCTTTATTTGCTTTATCTGTTTTCTTGCTTTTCCATTTCTTCCCATTCTACAAGAATAGTCCCACTACGTTTACAGGCCGGATGTCGTAGAAGGCGACTAAACCTGGCTTTAGTTTTTTTGTGTGCTGATTTTGTGTTATACGTATTTTTTAGTTAGGGATAGTTGTCTCACCCTGTTGTAGGCACCAGCTTAATAATTTAAATGAACCTTTCGATCCATTTCCCTTTTTGGGTAGCTGCTGAACAAAAAGGCGGCTAGGGTTAAGGTTAGTATATCGCTGGCCTTCCTTTACTGGGTAGGGATAGCTCTCCACCCCTGACCTTTTGTCTCTGATATAGCCATATTTGTGCTGAAAAGGGACGTTAAACTCTAACTAACTCCACAAACACATGGAATGAGTGGATGGATGTGTTTCTGGTACTGGCTCAGTTGGGGCATCCTGGATAAAAGGCTGCTAAACAAGTCGTGTTATTGTTGTTGCAAAATTTGTCGTGTTTAGTGAAGTAGTGTACATAATGGAATTAATTACCATTTATTACTATGATTATTATTATTACCATTAATTACTATTACAACAACGACGTTTGAACACTGTCAGCGACCCCCAGGTGAGATCTGGTAAGACATAGGCTGGAAGAGAGCTGCGACCCAGCACCAAGCAGCAAACTGGTGCCTGAAACTATTGAAACAATGCCAGCCACTCATACTAACCATTGGAATCCTGCCATATTTCTGGATTTATTCAGAGCGATTGAGGCTGTATGCCAACTCATTAGGTTTTCTGTCTCTGTCATCCCACAAAAAATGTCAGATGCCCTTCCTGCTCCAACCACCCCGTGTGGGCCCGGGACAATACCCCCTCTCCCTATACCTTCACTTTCCCACTTCCCCACCTTCTACTCTATCTTTTAGTATCTTTTACTTTTCCTTTTTTCCTTTTCTTACTCGCTTCGTCTATTTTCCTGCTTTTCCATTCTTTCCAAGTCTACTAGAATAGTCCCACTCCATTTGTCTCTGATACAGCCATATTTATGCTGAAAAGAGACGTAGGTTAAACTCCAAATAACTAACTCCTGCTCCACCCTTCCCGCTTTATCCTGACATGGCTGGATTGCATACGCCATTGCTTGGTTACTACTATTACTATTATTAGGCAATGTTGCATGCACGCAGTACATGGATGTGGCCTATTGCTACAGACGTCGCACATAGCATGGTCTGTCTGTCCGTATGTTGGTCACACGGGTATGCTGTGCAAAAATGGCTTAACCGATCGAGATGCTGTTTGGGGCTGACTTATGTGGGTCCAAGGAACCATGTGTTAGATAAAGATCAAGATTGGGTGAATCCATTTGCAGCCACAAAGGATGACAGGACAGTGATGCAGCCTTTTGCCAAATCACATTGGACACTTTGTTATTGTTATTTACCGGAGACAGGAGAGACACCTGACCTGTTACTTCGTTTGTCTCCGAAGGTTCTGTTTCGGACACAGCCTGAGATGACTGTGTGAAAGAGAAAAATCTGTGTTGTTTGTTGTCATGGCAGCTGAGATAAAGTGCGGCCGTCACAACGGCACATTCTTATGTGGCAACGGGCAGTGTATTCCCGGCAGCAGCTGGTGTGATGACAATCATGACTGCAGGGACGGCAGTGATGAAATATCTTGTCCAGGTGTGTAACAGCGAAGTGACGAGTTATCTGTCTGAGTAACCACTACTAGGTGATAAAAGTTATGGGCACTACACTAATCAGTTATTATGTGGCTTAGAGGCAGACTCTTTATGCATGCATCGTCATTCATCACCTGCGATTGAAGAAGTCTGTGCCATTTTTGCACCCAAAACGTATTTGCAACCAACATACAATATCGCCACTGGAGGCTGTGAAAATTTGGGGGGGAAATGCACCCTGAGGTAAAACCCCATAATTCTGGAAACTATTGAGTGAATCCTTCTGAATTTTAACAGCTAACCGAAGATGATACTTCCCAGAAACGCTGAAAATTTTGTAGAAATTGTGCCCTGGATACTATTATATCCAAGCGGGCGTTTATATTTTAACTTTTAGTAACATTGTCAGTTGTGGTTGCACACCACCCCACCCCTGCACTGATGGGTGAAATGGAGGAGGAGTCGACCTTTGATTAATTGTCCATACGAAATTTCGCTGCTAAGTGCTATCGATGCAACGTGTTGTTCGCAGGTCGAAATACCTCAAAATTGCCCCGAGTAATTTAAGTACCAGCGTATGGGCTGCGAGCATCCTGGGCATAAAAGTGTAGAGGATAAGATGAAAAGGTAAAAACTAAAAACCTAGAAAATGAAAGCGTGATGTGCTTGCTTGTTTGTAGTGTCAAACAAAGTGGTGTTGTCGTCCGTGGTCGGCTCACTGTCTTGTGCTCTGCTGCTTGTGATTGCGCTCGGCGTCACATACCGCTTCGTCCGCCAACCGTCCGGTCGTAGATCGTCACGGCATATTTCGCCAATCACGGCCATCGAGGAGCAGATCTACGCCCAGCGGTCGGCTCCGCCTCCTTACCCGGAAGCCATGGCAACGTCGCGGCCTTTCGACGAGTGCCAGCATGCAGCTGGCGACGAGGCTGCAGCGACGCCGCGTACGGATCGTGGTGACGAGTCCGGAAACACGTCGGCCGTGGTTGCGGATGCTGTGAACAACAGTGATGATGATTTAATCAACGTCACTGTCAGCGATGCTCCAGCCGGTGATGCCAACGACATTGTTATTGCTCTTGAGTGTCTGACGCGCTGGCACTGTCAGCCGAAACCGTCAGCCGACAGCAGCGAATCCAGTGTGATTGCTGTGGACGATTCACCAATCAGCGCCCCCGCAGTCTGTGATTCTGTGTCAGATATACAAGTTAGCGACACTTCGATGACAGCCTGTGATCCATTTACCTATGAGATGGCTGCAGATGAGGATGATGGTCACCTGAGCAACGACAGTGACGACCAACCACTACTAATATGTTAGTTGATTGTTTCTGCCGCCTAGAACAGTTAGCAACAGCTGCCTCCACCTGGTGTGAAGAAATAATAACTGGAGATGCAAGCGCCTACTGATCCTATGTTGACCTGGGGAGAAGACTAAAAAAAATAAACAGAAGCAAAGATAACTATTCGCAGCTGGTACCTTCTTCCATTGCCACAAAAAAATGTATGCAGCAGAGGAATGGAGTGTCAGCAGTTATGTCAGCATTCATTTTTTAGCATATTGCATTAAAATGAATATACTGAAGAGTGAATATTTTCCCCACTTTTTGGACTGCATTACAAAAATAAAACATTTTAAAATGACACTTCCTCAAATAATACTAAATGAACGTACATGTCAAAAGAAATATGAGTTGTCTGGCTGTTAATCTGCTACTTTTCTGGACTTTTTTGCACTTTTTCTCATGCAGTGTATATTTCTCCTACCCGCTACAATATGAAATATATTATAACTTAGATTCAGTTTGATTTTAATGCAACTTTTTGTATTTTTATGTTGCATTCTTGTTTTAGTGCAGTTTTTGTTGCTGTTCAAGAAATGTTATTGGCCAGAAAGTCTAGTGCCTCAGAAATCAAACAAAGCGACCTAGTAAACAAGTTTCATTGTGCTGTGATTTGAATAATCAATCATTGAACGGTGCAAATCTGTCGCTTTATTGAGATGTCCTCAGTGCATTTTATCACGGACATGAGGTCTGACAGTTTTTACAAGTACTAATATAACGGATTGAGATTTTACAATTATCATTATTATGGCCGCCGAAGGCAATGCCATTATATTTTACCACTGTAATGTCTTTTTTATATCATCAGCATAGATGAAAGACCAGCCATGGGATCTTAACCAAACTTGGCCAGTAGGTCAGAAGTGGTGTTGATTTACAAATGCCCCCAAAAAATTGGGGCGCAAACGAAACATCAAATTTTTGACCACTTTTTTCAAGACTTCCACATTCGACACCGCATATCTCCGGAACAAAACGTCACATCGACAAACCAAAAACCTGATGTCAATCTACAATGCGTCCCCTAAAACTTGACCTACTTTCTGTGACCTTTGACCCACAAACGGCTGAGATCCGTTGGCTCATGTCACCATGTCATGTCAGCATTTTCCGTGATTGCCAGGCTTCCCTTACAAAGGCCACTGAACCCAGACCAACTTTAAAAATTTTTGGAAGATTTATCTCAAAAAAATTGTGCCCCCAGCCTAAGTTGAAATTTTTGGCGAACACATTTTTTGCGACTTCCGCACTTGACACTGCATATCTCCAGAAAGAAACGTCGCATTGACAAACCAAAATGCTAGTGTCAATCTACAATGTGTCTTCTAAGGGTTGACCTACCTTTGGTGACGTTTAACCCAGAAACGGCTGGGATCCGTTTGCTTATTGTGACGCAACATTCGGCGGCCATTACGTTGCAACCATCAAAGTTGTGTGACATCTCTAGTTGTTAATATTACTGTGATCATTGTTTCAGTTACACAAGATTTATGTAAATGCCATTAATGATGCATGTGATATGTTGATGTAAATATATATGCCTAATATATAAATAGTCAACGAAGTGCCCAATTAACAGAGATTTTTCTGCCTTATATGCAACTTTTATTCCGTGTAAAATATATACCAATTGCATTGATTTATATATCATATACACTGTGTCCCAAAAAACTTCACTACTTTGGCTTGCTATATATTCAATGTACATCAACCGATTTTGATAATTTTTGGCAGGAGTGTTGCTAATAAAGTAAACAGTCTTTTCCCACCTCAATTAACTAATAGGGCTGTTGAATTAACGTGTTAAAGAATTAATTGTGATTTAGAAAATTAATGCCACTAAAATTTTTAACACAACCTAGTCACACCAGTAGCAAGATTCAATATACCAATCTCAAGATAGTTGAACTTTACTCCTTTAGTGAACAAGCGTGGGTAATGCCACTTTATTTCTATGCTGAAACTTCATTCACTAAGATGTGCAAACGTGGATATTTTGGCGTCCGCATCTGCGCGAATACCGTCCGTATCCGCAGCTGTCCAATTACAGACGTCTGCGGACGGTCGGTATCCAGTCTTAGCAGCAGCAATGCCAGCAATGTAAAGTACTCTGTTCTGTCATGGACTAAAAACTTCAGTGCGAAAGGAAGGAGTGATGTTGCGAGTTATACAGTTAGGCCTATAGAACGGTTTGTTGATTCCGAAAATCAAAACACAAAATCAACGTTCATTAAGCACGTGCAATTGACGACCTTAGAATGACGCGTCAGTGTCCGGCAGTCCACGTCCGCAGCTACAGTACCCGTAAGGTTGCGCCTGCGTCCATTTGCGGAGTAGTGGATGTGTAAAAGACTTGCGGACGCATCCGCATCTTGCGTCCACGGACGCGTCCGCACACGATTACAATAATTAATCGCGCAATTAACGCGATTAAAAAAATTAACTGCTCAACAGCCCTACTAACTAGTACTACTACTTCTGCACTACATGGCAATACCTGGCAAAATACGGAAACACGAAAATCGCATCTTTTCACTCGTGTATTGTTGTTACTGCTTATCCAGAGTTCAGCCAGTTGCTGTTTGATTTCTTCAATTTTGTTGACTTCCACTTTTGACACAACGACCGACATCACGACGGCCTTGGTAAACGATGAGTGTGTGGTAACAGACGATAGCATGCTATGCGCCCTTCCTAGGCTTTGGTTGGTGTATACAGTCGATTGTTGTGTGAATGAAGGGTGCTTCAGCTGTGACTAAGTGATAATACGAATGTGTTTTGTGTGTTTTTTGGCAAAGCATCCCTCAGTGTTTAAGGGAAACACGCTATTTTCGGCTTTCTGCTTCCCCAGGTAGTGCAGAAGCACTAGTCAGGTGAGGTGGGAAAATGTAGAACCACCTGACTGCTTACTTTCTTAGTAACATTCCTGCCAAAAATTATCAGAATACGTTGATGTAAGTCGAAGTTATAGCAAGCCAAAGTAGTGACTTTTTGGGACACGGTGTATTTACACAATTGTAGATTCATCGTAAAGCACTTTCGGCATTTCTCTGTTATATGTAACATTTATAAAATGGAATAGTTATTGGTGCAGCACGAGGTAGGACTATGATTGATGTTGTTAGTGTTCACTGTCATGGAAATGAACCAACTGTATTTCTGGCACAAAAACTCGTGATTTTTAACTTTTTTTGACAGTTTATTCGGGTTTTATTTCACTGTATGTTACTTGAGAACAGCGAACTGAGTGACTCAGCTTTAACCCTTTTCAGCACTTTGGCAGTTGTACTGCCATACTGAGTATTATGAAATTGGTGCAGTGGCTGTAATTTGGTACAGGCCACTCATCTGGAGCCGTCGCATTGCTCGTCGGCTGCTAGATTTGTTGCTGCCATGTTCATTTCATTGGCCGATAATGCATGTTTATATCGTCTTCACTGGTGACTTCTCTGTACTTTGCAAGTGCCCTGTCATCCGTGACTCTGTGATACATCGTCTGCAGTCTTTACCCCTCAGTCTGTAAGGTGCATCGATACCGTAATGTTTGGCGGTTTTGTTCATGCTAATTTCTACATTGTAACAAGAATGGCCAAATGCAAGACTGTGTCTGAGCTACAGAGAATATGCTGTAATGGTGAGCAGCATCTCAGCAATTGCTGATGTCCTCTGATTTTATGCCCGTCAGCCTGCATGTCATGGTTCTCTATGCATGCATGCCCCATTAATGATTTGATTCACTTAGTCACTGAAGAATCTAAATTTAAGACGCAATAAAATCAAAGTGACTGGCTGGGAAGAATATCTCGAAAATGAGGTCAATTTGTCAAATGGGATGTGAAACCTTGAACTGAAATCAACCATCAAAACTGTGCTTAATGCGACAGTTATTAGTCGGTCATCACCAGTGCTGCAAAGACGTTCTTGAATAATGTGTTACCTACTTAGCTTGACGGATACGAACACTGCAGCTGATCTGTACATAGACATGTTTGCTGTTAGCCTTGTTGGGTTCGTGTTATAAAAACACCTGATTGTTATTCTATCCAGTTATAGCCTTTTCAGCACGAATGACGATTGTCAGAGTTATAATGCATTAAACAGCAATGTATTACTGGAGTCCACGGCGACAACATACTCAAGTCCCACCTTTCCCCATCAACGCAAGCGCCTCGATCCTCGCACTTTCAGCGCTCAGCTCGGGGCCTCCGGCGCCTCATTGTACTTGTCCCTTTACATTGTTTTCCCTACCACTCACAAGTCCTTAAAAATGGCCTGGATAGTGAAGTAGGTTTAACGCATTTCAGCAAGCCTCTGCTAACGGCAGAATATCACCGCTTGTATATAAGCCAACGGCCAAAGTAATGAGAAGGGCAGATTTCGACCCCCATATCTCAGAAACCACTTAACCGATTTTGATGAAACTTGAACATTAGAACAACCCCCCCTCCCCCGAAGACTACCCTCCATGCAGAATTTGATTTCGATCCGACGAACGACGTTGGTGTTCTGGTCGAATACCCAGTTTGCCACTGTAAGGTTTCTTTGTGTTTCTTTTTTGGTCCCTTGTCACGCGCACAGGTTGCACCAGTGTACCGATTTTGACGACCTATACGTCATACGGAACAATAAGTCGGAACATCAATCGGAGCAGAAAGATTTTAGTCGGAACTTAACAACCCTAATTTCATCATCTCGTTTGAATGAAAGCTGTCCGTCCGAGCTATGCAAGGCAGCCACTGTTCTTTCTGCTCAGACTTGGTTCGGTTGAAGCGTGTGTGTTATGGCAGCATCTGGAAGACGACTATTCTGCCGGCGCTCTCTGCGACGTAGAGACGACTGTTGACGTCGTCCCAGTAGATATGACGCGGCTCGTTCAGCCCATGCTCGGCTGTGACCACATCGCGGACGTGACCGAGGTCCGAGTCAAGCAGCACGACCCGTCTATTGCCGGCGTCGAGGACGAGCACGAACCCGGCGTTGGTGACGGCGACGTGGGTGGGCGCGAGGAACGCACCGAACGCCGTTCTGACGCGTCCGTCTTCGACCAGACACACGCAGTCGATCGACTCCACGCCGCTGCGGTAGCACACCACGAAGCGACCCCCGGCAGCTGGCGGCACCAGTGGACCCGACAGCTCGGACACGTGCCACGGATAAACTTGCGTACACACACAACTCCAGTGCAGTTGTGCAGTTATTGACAAGCTATGCTATTATTCGGCTCGAAGCTAGGCTTCAGCCGAATATTGGATTCACTTTACGGCGCGTTTTGGCGGTGTTCACGCGTTCCTCTATACC
>Ga0209780_1005214_pt1 | contig 10210 bp, 7 predicted proteins | sample WorMetexBAHAMAS2_FD_187384 | JGI IMG/M metagenome (GOLD analysis project Ga0209780, IMG submission 187384) | Marine gutless worms symbiont microbial communities from Max Planck institute for Marine Microbiology, Germany - Inanidrilus exumae... | ecosystem: Host-associated > Annelida > Digestive... | reverse complement strand
ATCCGGACTCCCCGTCTAAGACAAAGTGGCTATGCTCTGTATTGTCCGTCACGTCAAAAACGAACTCGATCCGTTTAGGCGTTCAGCAACAATACACTTGCTTCACAGACAGACAGACACACAACCCGTAGGGTAAGCCGAACCGTTTCGACGGTCGGCTAAAAAGCACTGTTTTAACTTGCAATTGACCAAACAGGCAGTGCTCTGATACGGGGCATGCAAGTCATTTTCACGTCCCCGTGCCCACGGAACTTATCATTGACGTATTTCGATAATATAACAGTCACACGGACCTGTCTACCTGATGTATTTTAGGCCGCATCGCAGTCTATGTGTCGGTCTGTCTGTTTGTCACGCTTGTGAGCCCTGCATAAACGGATGAACCGATCGACATAGTCTACTCTCCCCTCTGAATTGGAGAGTAGACGGGTGGGCCCAAGGAACCATCTAGTAAATGCGGGTACATATTTCCCAAGAGGAATAGGCAATTTTTGGGGGTTGTGTTGTCCAGCTCATTGAAAAGCATTGTGATTTGTGAGTCACTGCTGCTGTGTACGCAGCAAAAAATAACGGCATCAACGCGGCGACTGCTGCAGCCGACTGCATTGCAACCGTTTATCCGGTGTCACAATATGTTTCCCCCCTGAAAAATCCGCCGCTGTGATGCGGCCTGTCGTCAAAATCCTTTGACCACTTGTTTCATTATTTTACGGATACTATCGACCCCGTCCGTACATGGTGACGATGAATTTGATGATGATGCTGATGATAGTGGTGATGAAGAAGCTGGCGGATGATGATGATGATGGTGATGTTGTCGTCAGAGTGACGCAGACTCCTCAGACGCTCGATGAGCTCGGCGAGGGCCTGCTGCTATGGGAACACCTCGACATGGAGCTGCCGGCGACCGAGGCCAAGATCGCGCCGCTCTTCGACCAGTTCGCCATTCTCGACAAGTACGAGGTGAAGGTCGCCGACGACGTCCGCGCGCGCTTGCTCGATCTGCCCAACAAGTTCCGCGACTTCCAGCAGACGCTCGCCGACGCCGACATCATGCTTAAGAAGCACAAGGTCTGCCACTGCAGTATACTCACGCATATTTTTAATCTTCTCCACCTGACAGTGTCCGTTCGTTCGTTTGTTCATCCGTTCGTCCGGACAGATCTTGTTACCACGATATTTCATGGGTCATGAACGGCTTGAGCAATCTCGATGAAACTTACATCCCCTTGCCCCTACTGATCACCTGACTAGATTCTGGAAGTCAAAGGTCAAAGGTCAAGGTCACAGCACAGCAAGCCGTCGACGTAGCGAAGGCATCCACGTCGACGCTAGGGCATTGAAGTCCAGTCCATCTTCTGGTTTCTTGAAGGTCTGGGTCCCAGAGTTGCCATGGTTCTTGAGTTAGCTACCGGTAGTCTTCATTCTAAGAATAACTATGGTACGACGTCCATATGGAGCATCAAGACGGCAGGCTTTATAAACATTGTCAGCAGCAGCAGCAGATTTATTTGTAATCGATGCCGTACTCTGTGCAGGAAAAGTTCAAGAGCGGACTTCTGTCGTCGAGTGAGGAGTTTAAAAGGCAGGTGACGGCTCTGCTGGAGGAGTTTCGAGCTCGCGGTCCGTTTGCGAGTCACATCACGTGCGCGAAAGCGTTCGAAATGATCGCCGGCATCAAACAGCAGCTCACACAGTTGAAGGAGGACGAGGCGACTCTGCGTCGCGGTCTTGCCATCTTCAAGATCGATCTGCCGCCGTCCAAAGACATCGCCAAAGTCGAAGCGGTAGGACACCTGACACTCACTGTAAACTGTTTCGTCCCTTTGCTCGGGGGACAGTTTGAAAGGTTCTGAATAATCATTAACTGAAAATTGACAAATTCTTCTTCAGTAGTCACGCTGAGTGGACGGACATAAGTTAACTACGACATTTGAATTTTGCAGGTTAGTGAGCTCTTCTAAAAATGCTAAATATGATACTGCCTGCCCGTATTAGGTCGACTCCTCCGAGTCGGCCTAATAAAGCCGGTCTCAGACGTCCGTCCTTACGTCCGTCCGTCCGTCCACAAAAAGTTTCTTCGATTTTAATGAAATTTGGTATGTAGATAGAGATCGACGACTAATGAATGACGGTATGCAGTGTGACCCGATCCAAGGTCAAGGTCAAGGTCACGAGCCCTTGAAAGTTGGAAATTCGGCCATTTTAAACGACTATCTTCTCCCCCCTTTCAATGGCGGCTGGCAATTGACCAAGGATACTTAAATTAGGGGGCAATATCTAAAGCTTATCGGGGCCGAATTTTGGAATTTTGTCCTAGTTTTTGTGTCACGTGACTTTGAAGTTGGCAGTAAGTAGGAGTCGACCGTCAGTCCCGTATGGGGCTAATTTTATTTCTATAGCGCTGGCCCTGTCTACCAGTAAGCGTATTGTAAGGGTCTTGCGTCTGTTCCTCGTCTGCTTGTCTGTCCCGTCTTTTTCTAACCTTAATAGAGCCTGTGGCTCATGCTCATCGTGACTCACCAGGGGGCAGCATGTGACACGGTCACGTATTTTGGCCCGACAACAAGGAGGAACGTCATACTTGTTATAGTTGAATTATCTGTTTATTTTTCCCTTTCTTGCTTTACACTGTTGACTGGACGACAACAAGGGCAGCTTGCCTGCAAGAATCTGCTCCAGTTAACTCCAAAGATTCTCCTTGAAGAACCAGATACAATCTGGAGTACTGCTCTGTAAAGAAGCTGGGTTAAATGACAGCTGGAAAAAAAAACAACAAGAATTTCCTCATTTCTGTAGCTGATTTACACTGTTTGTTACAACTGATTCGTTGTTCTGAAGATGTCGTCGTTTGTTGTACAACTTTGACAAAGCTGTTAATAGATGCCATTGTTGATTTTAACTTGTGTTTAATTTTTGACTGAGATGCTACAAGGCTGCATCGTATCCCACAACTAAAACAGCAAAAGTCAAAAAGCTGACTTCACTTAGCAGCACACTGACAACAGAGATTTGCAAAAGTGATATCACCTTTTCAGTTTTTGCTGTTTCATTTGCTGGATTTAGCCAGTGTCGTCCTCACACGCCATTCTAAACTGAGATGTTTTTTCTTGCAATGAATGTTCTGGTTCTGCTTCTCTGATCCGGATTCCAGGCGTCGACTTTGACCGATACCAGCACGGAAGACAGTCGATCGTCAAAGCAGCAGAAGCAGCGAGGAGGTCGGCAGAAAGGTCGAGACGAAACGAACACGACCGCCGACACTTCGGTCATAGACCTGAAGATGCAGCTGGCCCTCGAGATGAGCAAGTTTATCGAGGAGATTGAGTACCAGCTGGAACACGTCGTGCCGATGGCCGAGCTGTGCTTCGTGGGTGATATTGTTGGATGTTTCGAGTCACGGAAACTGTGGATGCATCGTCACGTGGTCTACTGACGCTTGGTCACGTGCTGTCAGAGTCACTCTGTCACAGAAGTCGATCGACACCGAGTCACATATTGTCAGTGTCAGTGTCACGTGTCGGCTGAGTTGGCCGACACTCAGTCACATGTCTTTGCATGCTAGCTACTGATGTAGAAATTGTTCTTGTTGTTTGTGACTTCGGTTTTTGTTTTTAGTTTCCTTTTTTCGTTTCTGTGCCGTGCGCAAGACTGGCCCTCCCATCAGCTTTTGAGCATACGTAAATATACCATATCTTATCGTGTCACTTTCACCAAGGAGGTTATGTTTTTGCCTCAGTTTATTGAATCGGTTTGTCTGTTTGTATGTCTGTCTGTCTGTCTGTCTGTCAGCATGATTACTGAAGAAGTTGTAAATAGATCTTCATGAAATTTCTGGATGACATAAAAGTCTGCAGGAGAATCATTTGGTAAAATATTTGGACTGATCCAGGTCCCGGAGCTCTGATATTAGTAATGTCAGTAATTGCCACACTGGTGACACCTAGTGAATACAACTATAACAAGCCCACAGTTGCACACAGCAGCTTCGCTTCTGATGCCAAAAACTGTCGAACTCTGCAAAACACGCGTCGTCATTGATTCTGGCCCATTGGCTCCATTCTGTGAAAAAACGACGTCATCCGCAAATCCGGAAGTACATAACTTATTGCTCTGTCATCAGAGCGACGGTCACAGGTAACGTACGGAAAATTTCATGAAATTTGGACATACGTTTTTCGAGATATGTGAGAGGACAGACAGACAGACAGACAGACATACAGACATGTTGATCGCAATACTTTGCACCTGTACTGGGGGCGAAGTAACAAAAAATATTGTTAGCAGTAGATGGATGGTATAGTCGGTTATGGCGGAGGTTTGCACTGTCTGCGTCCATACTAGTCTGTTCGTTGGTGAGTCGGTTGTTCGGCGTTGTGTGTTTGTGTCTGTCTGTATCACTGCATGTTTGAAGTAGTACCATAATAACCAAAGCTTTCGACTCACCACGCGACTTTATGTCAGTCGCGACTTATTGAAAAAGTTGACTTTACAGAGGCTTTTATTTTCAGCAGTAGGTGTATACTCCGGTGCAGCTGTCAGGTCGAGAATGTCAGTCGTGCTCCAGTACTGTGTTGAGAGCTCTTGAATTACTGCTTCTGTGATGCTTATTAGACCTATGGTTTAGACTCATCGCCTGAACGTAGTACACAAGGTGCGACCTACTGCTACAGATGTCGCACGTAGCGTGGTCTGTGTGTCTGTGTGTGTATCTTTCTGTTTGTCTTGGCGCATGGGTTAGCTGTACAAAAACAGCTAAACCGACCGAGATGCCGTTTTGGGGGCGAAACTATTTTGGTCCAAAGAGCCCCATATTAGATGGGGGCCAGATACTGCCACTGGAAGGAGCACTTTTGAGGTGGGACATGTGCTGGCCCATCGAACCATATCTACACATGGCGACTGTGCCGGCTCAGCGCACGCGGTGGCCGCGACGGGTGACAAAACGGTGATGCGGCCTTTTGCCAAATTATTTTGAACACTTGACTTTATTTCGTTACGTCCATAAGCATTTCCGTATTTACGGCTGAACCTTAGCTTTTGTATACACAGAGTATACGTTTAGTTTCACGTAACTAAGTGCTCAGGCAGAGAGTACATGACTACATGACCACCAGTTAGTGCTCACCGTATCAAATTCTCACGTCGCATATGATGGTTCCACATTCTACTCTGCTGATACAGATACGACAGATACAGATACAGGTTGAGGTCGACTGACCCAGCCAGCAACAAGAACCAAATCTGGGAAGCGATGGTTTCGGCCTCTCCGGTCCAGCCGCCCGGAACACTTTGCCGTCCATTTTGTGTGATTTCACTGACACTAATACGTTCAGCTCTAGAGTCTGCCTTTAGATAGCGCATATCAACGACTATTGGTCATTGCGTAGACCCAGGGCCGCCGGATTTAAGAATGTTTAGACTGCTTGGCCGAACACGGCCCCCGCTTAAATTTAGAGACCCCACGTTCCCACAGCATTTTGTGGGACAGCGGTAGAAGGGTATTGCTAAACAGTGGAAACTGAAAGAGAAAGATAGTAACGGCCAGGGCTCCGGCCCCCATATGTGTATCGAAGTTGGCCCCACATTTGTAAGTCCGGCGCTGCATAAATCGGCGGCGCCCTGTAAATTCTATTTTGAACTTGTTGTTTCCCCCTCAGAAAAATTCCGGTAACGTTCCCGGGCGTGACGTTAAACAGTTTTTCTGCATAATAGTAGTGATTTTTAATGGAAAAGTGGTTGACCGGTGTAACCTCCATGAACAGTATACATTAAGAACATTAGACGCATAAAAAGAATAGACAAACAAACAAACAAACATGCGTGCATACAAACAAATGAACAAGCTCGTAAACACCAAACTGAGATAGCGTTCTAATAACAAATGAATTTTGATGAAGCACTGTTCTAACTAATAGCATTGCCGGAACTGTTAATTCTATTACATTCTGCATAAGTACATTAGACTAATTGAGAATTTAACGTTGATAATAATTGATGACATAGACATGTTGCTTACTTTAAATGATTATAGCATTTATTATGATTGTCTTATTTGATGTAGATGTTTCGTGGCTGTTATGTGGGCTGCATTTTTAGTCTGTTACCATTGCGTGTAGATTGATCGCAATTTTCCAGTAAGCTTACTTACTTGCTAACTTACTTGCGCAGGAGCTGGAACAGATCGAGCTGGTTTGGATGATGACGAGCGAGTGGGAAGACCACTGGAACGTCTGGAAGAGCGGTCGTTTCATCGACGTCGAGACCGGTGACATGGAAGACATCTCGACGACGCTGTTCCGGAAACTGCAGAAAATGTCTCGCGAACTTAAAGTACGTTTCACGCCGTGCCTCACTTGGTAGTGATGGTTTTACATGCATTTTTTGTCCCGCTATCAGCGGGGTTTACTAAAAATTTGACTGCGGATTTTCGTGAAAATTTTCACTAACATTAGGCCATGGGACAAGGAACAATCAATTGCATTTTGGAGGCGATACATAACAGAACCCCTAGTTAACGAGAAAGCCCGCACTCGAGGTCGCACCGACCGCCTTAGCACAAAGAACTTAGAGCAACAGCACTGGCCAGAGCGCATTTTCCTGCACTGTGCCGTAGAAACATTAGTCCTCCGGTTGTCATGAACTGTTTGACTTATGTCCTTAGCTTAACCTTCACACTTGACCTGGTGTCCAGATGAACCAACGTGCCAAATATCTACGTTGAAGATCACTTTGTTCAAAAGTTATGTTCTGGACACACAGACATACGCACGCACAGCGGATCGATTACTCTCCCTGGACCACTAAATTGGTCGGTAATTAATTTGCATTAAGTTGTATACTGGGTTGTGCAAACTGCTAGTTGATCACAACTGGGATTCGAGAATGCCCATCAGTTATGCTGCAGTTATTCTGTAGCGGCTTTGTGAGTATAATTTATAATCATAATGGTGGTGACGATAACTGACGAAGGGATGCTGGGCGTTTGCAGAGCCGTTGTCAAGACAGCAACATCCCTTACCTCAAGATCGGTTGATGGGTCAAGAAAGGATGAGGCCACTGGGTCCTTGTCCCCAAGGCTGCTATTAAGATTTATTTTCGGGGTGTTTGGGAAACGAGACAGCGAGGCCCAAAGGGCCGAGGCGTAGATGCGGTTCTTTGGGAGGGGGCGGCCAGCCCCCTTCCCACCAGCCAGATGGTCTGGGTGAGCGCTATAAGCTCCCCCAGTGGGGTCCGGGGCAAAGTACCGACCGTAAACGATTTTGGCACATTTTTAAGTTTGTAGAAGACATCTCCTGGAAGCAATAATATTTTTGTCACACGAACAGCAAATATGTAGTGGACAGTTTTGAACCTTTAGTCATTATAATGAGCTTAAATATACATTTTTGTGCGTCAAATTTTTCTGAAATTTCCGGGTGTTCAAACACCCAAAACACCTCTCTAGTTACGGCCTTGCTTGTCCCTGGTCGGCATATCAGCGACACTTCTTCGAGTTTCTTTCAGTGCTTCTTTGAAACCGTTGGTTGGGTGATAGAAAGATCAAAAATGGGAACGGATGGGAGTGGCAAACGTGTCAAATCAAATCAAATCAAACGCAAATTTATATAGCGCCGTATATGGCAAGCGAATCAGAGGCGCTGGGGCTGGGACTAGACTGGATAGGCTACATTAAACAGTTAGTCTTTGTCGAACGCGTGGAATGCCAAACAAGCTTAGGGTTGGGGATGGGGTGAGGATTTAGGCTTAGGGTTAGGGGTTTGTAGGATTATGGTTAGGGTTAGCATTAGGGTTAGGGTTAAGCTTTGGCATTCCGGCATATGGCACGCTGACCCCTTTCCATAAAAAACCGCACCAGTGACTTTCGCAGCAGGTCGATGAAGTAGGCCAGGAGGCAGTCAACTAACACACGATCACCTGTGTAGATAAATGATCGTTAAATTGGTGTGCTTGCACGTGATGATGTTGATGCTGCTGCTGACGATCAGTGTGATGTGTGTCTGTATGTAGGACAGGAACTGGGAGATTCTAGAAGTAAGTCGTGCACGCGTGGATCAGTTTCGTCGAACAGTTCCGCTCATCACCGACCTCAAAAACCCGGCAATGAGGCAACGCCATTGGGACCAAGTTCAGGTTGGGTTGATTACTTATTATTTATTGCACGCAGCGACCTTGTCTGTGTTTAGCCCGTTGTCGTGTTGTTCTGAAGCGAAATATGTTCCCCGTGGGTTTTAGTTGGTTTGCGTGGCTCAGTGGTAGAACTTCGGTCTTCGGCCGGCGTACTTTCTCTGTCCTGCGCTCGACCTGTAGCTGACGGGTGACCACTTATGTGGGTAAACCGTCCGCTGTGGGTCAACCAGCCAGGCCAACTCAGCCTTTCATCCTTTCGCCGCCTTCAGGGTCGATAGATGAGTAGTAAGCTGCAATTAGATGTCTCTTACCTCAGTTAGAGGTGGCGCCATCTGGTGAATGCATACGAAGGAAAGGCAGGCATGGTGTATTTGCAGGTAAAACTGTGTGATCCATGCCTGAGCGCTTTGAGATATACATAGTATATAAAAGGCGCTATATAAATACGCTTCCTTTCCTTTCTTACTCATTTCCCGTCCCGCTGAGGATAGTAGACTAAGTTGGCCTAAATGGCTAGTTAAAAAAGTAAAAGGCAAAGGTTTCCCATATCCGAGCGATGGGCCTGGAGCTGATTCCGGTGTACAGGCAGGCAGCCTGCAGGTGACTATAAGTCATCCACCCGGCGTTAGGCTGCTATTTCTTTCCGCCAGGCCTGTGGTTTTTTCCTAGCCACAGAGCGTCACCACCCCTTCGCCATTACCAAGTTCTACTGCTTGGTGACAGAGGTACATAGGTGTGAACAACTTGCCCAAGGTGGTTACGTAACTTTGCCCAGAGTAGGATTTGAACCCACGACCTGTTGATTGCAAGTCCAACGCTCTACCCGATTTCTTAACAGCAGATTATAGCAAAAGTTGAATAACAGTAAAATCAGAAAATCACTACCAAATAGTAAACAGGAAGATAAAAGAAACACTATGTAGATAATATCAAATCAAAACAAGGTGTCGCCCTAACGGGACGTAACCATACTGGCCCGCCGTGCAGTGTCAGCCGCCCACGAACCCCCGCGGTTGGCCCGGCGGCTGACCGCCCACACATCCAGCGGCCGGCCCACCCTCCCGCCTGCTGGCAGTGTTACAGACGACGACAGACGCCAACGACCGTTACTAGTCTGGCCCCACTACACTATGTGTAGGCGGGCCAGTAATAACAAACACTGTAATTGGTTATAAAAAGGGTTTCTTTGATAAAATCGATGATAGTATGATTATCGACACCTTCAAACAAGTGTTAAAGAGAACAGGCTGTGAGGTAAAGTGTCGGTGAAAGCATCATATTTTCGTGCTGTGTGACTGTTCATTTGTCAATTCATTTGTCCAGACAGATCTTACCATGATGTCTCGTGAACATCTTGAGCGATATTGAAGAAACGTCACTAGCTCCTACTGACGACCTGATTAGATTCTGGAGGTCAAAGGTCAAGGTCAGAGCAGGCCATGGCGAATGTGCCGACGTCCATATTCTTGTTATGGATATTCCCCCAAGTTGATACATTCCACGAGAATATTCTATTCCTCATTGTTGATGGAAGTCTGCAAAGCTCCCGTGTTGGTAGGTCATCGCCAGACAGTACGTATGAGCATATACGGCAACAGTGACCAGTTCGTCTTTCAAGATGTTATTTGGTGTCTGGCCGATAAAAACACTGCTTCAGCTGTCCTCAGTTTCCTTTACAACGTCTGGGAGAAGAAGAAAAAGATTTTGCATACACATAGATGTCGATTGTCTGGAAACCCTACCTTTGCAGCACTTTGAGCTTGCAAGGGTTAAAACCCAATTAAGCTAGCATACAGCCTAGATAGCCAGCTCACTTAGTAATGGGTATTTTAACCAGTTAGTTCAGTATGCCAGCAATCAGATTACAGGGTGGACAGTATTTGTCGTTTCTTACCAGCAGTGGCAGAGGCTATTGAGGTACTCGTTGCAGCTATCCATGGAGGAATTATGAGGCAGGTGGCTGATTTAGATGTACCAGTACCAAGACGTATTGGTACCTATATTCTAAAATCTGATTGTCAGGCCGTTTGTTTGGTCAGGGGCGTGGCTTAGAGCGGGTGGGCGGGCAGTCGCGTGGCAC
>Ga0209780_1005213_pt1 | contig 10210 bp, 8 predicted proteins | sample WorMetexBAHAMAS2_FD_187384 | JGI IMG/M metagenome (GOLD analysis project Ga0209780, IMG submission 187384) | Marine gutless worms symbiont microbial communities from Max Planck institute for Marine Microbiology, Germany - Inanidrilus exumae... | ecosystem: Host-associated > Annelida > Digestive... | reverse complement strand
ACGCAAAACATTCTAGTCCATACAATAACATCGGCATGCATTTACTCTTCACTAATTGAAGAGTTACTTCTTCAGATGCATGCTTACCAACTTTACCAAATATGGCATTAGACGACCGATAGAATGTTCTTATGGTCTGTCTTCGTGCCGAACAAAGAAGATATAATGCGAGCACGTCGAAAAGATGTCGCTTGCTTTTGACTTAGATAGAAACAACCACGATTTGTTTTTGATCTTTTCGGCGAAATAAGTCGATCGACGACCGTACCTTTCATGAACACAGCGTTCAGCATATCTTTCAGTGCGTAGGCGTCGACTTCAAGGTCGTTGCCTGCCAGTCGCAGAAACAACTCTTTGATCGTCTTCTGCGCCTCGGCGTCAGCGATCAACTGCGGCAGTATGCAGCGCCGATCAAGGTCAAATCAATGTCATCGGCCTTCAGTCGAACACGGTGGCGTTTTGGCGTTGGGTGCATCAACAAAGTTACTCTAGGTCGGACCTGGTTAGTACTGGGATGGGTCACCTTCTACCGACGGCAAAACCACCTCGGTATGTAACAAGATGTCGATCCTCCTTCTTCCCAAGCCAACTCAGCCTCCTACCCTCTGTGGTACGGGAAATAAGTACCGACCGAAGTGCGGTGATGCGCTGCGGCTGGGGAGTAAAGGCAGGATGGCTCATTCCACTTGTGGATAAACGTGCGAGTGGCAGGTAAAACTGTAATCTCTCGTTAATATTTACCATAACTTAGTGCCTTAGACATGAGTCCATTAAAAGCGCTATACAAACGTCTCTTTACCTTACCTGTTCATTTACGAAGATCAGCAACCAAAGCATGTTGACCGTGGTCAATGGAACTTGTAGTTAGTTAGCTAGCTTAGTCAGCGAGATTAGTTAGTTAGTTACCTAGCTAGAAACATGACCACTCAAAAAAGCAAAGACCATGCACATCTCTTAATTTTGCAACAACAACGGCTGAACCGATAGAGATGCCGTTTGAGGGGAGGGGGCTGACTCAAGTGGGTCCAAGGAACCATGTATTAGATCGGGTCGAGATTCCCCACGGGAAGGGGCAATTTGAGGGTTGTGTTGCCCACTGAAAAGCATTGGGAGTATCTGCTGCTGTGTACGTAGAAAAATGGATCATTCAATCGTCAACAACGGCATGCAGCTCAAGGGATCATTCAGTCCTCAATAACGGCACGACAGGCGATGCGGCCGTTTGTCAAAATTCTTCGACCACTAGTTATTGCTGTGCTGCCACTGTATGATAAATAAAGATTGTCATAAAAGTCAACAGATCATTCTGTTTGAATGGTGAGTTCGAGTTAACAAAAAAAAGATACTGGCTAAGAATTTCTTTCGGTACATTACTGACTTAGCACAGTTATGGAGACCACCCTAGACACCGCTCTAGAACGTCTAAGCGTATAGTTACTGCTGTTATGGCATGTTAATGCTTCGTCTAAGTAAGTAAGTAATGCGTTGCATGCTGAAACTACAAATCTCTTAGACAATTTTACCAATCTCTTTACTCGAGGTCGCACCGCTAAAAGTACCGTAATATCACTTTATTCACCACAAAAATGCAATGACAGTAGTACCAAGGCTACAAAATAGCTCTTACAGGCACCAACCAAAAGGAAAAATAGAAAAGTAAAACAAAAAAAACGTTAAAAACATAAGTGTATATGGTAACACCGAAGCGACAAATGCAAGCAAAGAACAAGAGTCTCAGCTGTCGCAGAGAAACTGCGCGACGCTCTGCGTCATGGCCGCGTGTTGTAAACGAAGGTGGACGCTCGGTGTGAAGGACTGGTGACGGTCAAACGAAGTTGACAATAGCGACGGTCGACGTGTCGTGGCGAAAAAGCAAAATAATTGGCGAAGTTCCGAGTTTCGGATACTATTCCAGAGGAATCTACTCATATTATTGACGATACCTGAAATCCCTTTAATACAGTAGATCAGCCGAGGTTAGCCTCTACACCAAAATACAGCTCGATCAGTTGAGCCATGTCGACAGTTCTCCAGATTGTGATAGACGGACAGACGCAGGACTGTAGCATATATACCGCGCTATAACAGCGTCGCGCGGGTAAAAAAACAATAATTGTGAGAGGTTAACAAAAGGACTTGTCTGCCTGAGCACTATTTTGAGCAGCGATAGCACGCGGGTTAATTGTAGCATGTACCTGTTCGGAGGAACGCTTCAACCGAGGTGGCTATAAACAAGCAACAGTCGATCGTTTTTAACATGTTACTTTTAACCAAGTTTTCTGAAAGCGATAGACGGTAAAACAAGTACGTCCGTCTTCGGGGACGGCCGTATATCCACACATGCCGATCCTACGTCCACACGCCGTTCGATATTCCACGAACGGCTCATCTCTAGCGTAAAGTTTACGTCGGCGCATGTCTACGGTAATGTTTACATGTGGGTTGGCCCGTTGGGTGTGCCCGAGTGTGCCCTGCGCGCTCGCCGATTCGTCCGATTTAGGGCTTCTGGGGAGCAAAGTTCCCAAAAATGGGAGATTCCCTGCCCAGGACGCAAATGAACCACCGTGCGAAATGTGACGCCGCTAGCTTTATTCTCGGCGGAGAAATCCGTAACCGTACAAACAAAATAACCAACAAACAAAATTGCAAACAGTAAACGACATATCCACACCTTGCCTATCGGCATGTGTAGATAAAAAACATTGTTTCGTGATAAATATAAATGGAAGATACTGTGAATAGAACAACGCAATAAAGATCTGTGGTGGCTCGGTATGTAACCAGCCACCCAAGCCAACTCAGGATGGTTTATTCAATTCGTGGATAAGCATGAGGGTGGCAGGTAGAACTGCGTGATACCTTTAACACGTGCCATCATGAGCGCTTTAAAGACGAGTTTCATAATTGTGGGCTGTATAAATCTATGCCTTTATCTTTTGCCGTCGATAATTAGTGGCTGGTCATCGTTATTTTTAATAAGTTGAACATGCAGTTAATAAATAATCAGTGAATGACAGCTTCGCCAATGACAGACTCATACAGCTCTCGCAGCGTCTCAATCAGCAACTGTTTCAGTTTACTGACATTGGGGATCCTATTCTAAAGTTCTAATATATTCATCTTTATTCACCATGCAGGTAGACAAACAATACAAAAACAAAGTAAGCAAAAAACTGAATAATGATATGACAGTAACTTTGACTGAGTGCAACATCAGTTACGTGATAGTACAAAAAATGCAAAAAAAACATTGGCTGCATACTTATGACATGCGACTAATCGTTGCTGCATTGTTCTCAAAATCTTGTGGTCACTATTGTTACTCGAATATGGGCTATTTGGAGAAATGAATTCTTGGGTCTCAAAATGCCACAGAAATCGGTATCAATTTTAATTTTCAACTTTCACTAAGTAGTGTAGCAACGCATTTAAGGTAAGGTTAAAATCTTTTTAATGTGTACGTATAGAGTACAGATTTTCTTGATACTGTAAGAGTGAAAACATAAAACTGATCTCCACTTGCCGAGGTTGGGATCAAAAGTCTAATGTCATGGCTTGTTTTTAGACACAGTATATGACGTCTTGACCTATTACGCTAGGGAAAGTGTTGGCCCTTACAAATAACTTAAAACTCAGGACTTTGTTTACCTCTGTTATCTTCGTTTCTTCATCGTTTTCGCTGCAAATAAACCGAAAAACTTTATAACAATCAAGAAAAACGTACACTAGATAGGGAAGCCGAATGTAGCAAAATGCGAGGCACTCATAAACCTTCCACACTACCCTCAGGTTGCTCTTGAAATACAAAAAGTGCCCAGAATGTTACGGGGTTGTGGCTATACAGTAGATCCTTACATAAACAGTTAAGCAGTTTACCAGTGGCGAAAACGTAAGGTATTATAGGTAATATCCGTAAAGAATGCTCATGTCCTGTTATATAAAAACTTTTTCTAAACGTCCCCGTGGCTATGAATCCACAAAAATCGCATTCGGCTGCTCGGAGCTTCGCTCTAGATCCTGCTAAGTAAGCCGATAGCGTTTTCCCGGACATAAAGTTGTTTTTCAGAGGGGTCGCTTCGAGGAGCGAAAGGAGAAAGGAGGGATGTAAGTGGGAAGTGGTGGGGAGGGAGAACCCGGAACCACAGCGACGAAGCTTAGACATTCATAATAAAGTTCCAAAAATAATGGCAAACAACAAAGTTCACACAATTTCGATAAAGTTCTAAATCTATCAGTCAGTCAGAATTCTCAGCGGACGCTCAGTCAATCAATCTTAGCGACTTCCTGGCCGATTTTTTTCGTTTTTTTTATCCGCGGGACTCGTGTACCTTAACAAGTATGTCGGTCCTCCTTATTGTCCGGCCGAAATGTACGCTGGCCGCGTCGCATGCTGCCCCTGGTAAGTCACGTTGGGTATGCGCCGTGTGCTGCATTAAGGTTAGAAAAAGACGGGATAGACAAACGGACGGACGGATGGACGTTAGACGGTTACATTACGTTTACCGCTAGACACGGACGGCCATGTCTTAAAACGTTTTATTTTCTAAGTTTAATTCATAGCTACAGTGCACTTTTTATTGCATTTCTATCTTAGCTTATTTTATTGTGAGTCGCCCCTGGACGTCGGATGAATGCGCCATAGCAAATTATCGATTGATTGATTGACTGATCGATTGATACATTCATTCATTCTCCCCGCGAAAGCGAGGGAGTATGTTTTTACCGGCGTTGGTTTGTGTGACTGTGTGTCTGTGTGTGTCTGTCTGTGACCACGATAACTAAAAGATTGTGGACGGATTTGTACCTAATTTTATGGGAAGGTTCCTAGGCGAAAAGGGAAGACCAAGTTCGCGTTTCGTTGCGATCGGTAGAGGAATGTGGAAGTAACGGTCAAAAAACTCCGTAAAATGTAAACAATTGCCGGTTTACAGCAGCAGTGTAATAGTAGGTGTGGCAAGTGTTGCCAAGTGTTGGCGACAAAAAAAACCAAATTTCGCTTTCGCGGGGAGTTGTACTCTCTCAGTGTACTTTCCATTTAGTTCATTGATGTTTCAACCTGAGACGATTAGCTTTTAACGCACCTGAGATGGATAGGTTGCTCGGTGTAAACGCGCAGCAGAAAGTCACCCTCCTCGCCCGGATTGTACGTCGACGGTATGACGCAGTAGTCGCCGGGAACCAACTTGTGACGACCGGTGACCTCTCGCATGTCGATGAACTGCGGACACCTGGCCACCGTCTTGTTTCGTCGGAAGAAGTTCTGCTCCAGCAGACCGCCGTTCGAACTGTTCACCTACGCGCGTCACGACGTAAAGCAATCGATAATGAGAAGAAGCCAGCACTCACAAGAGTGTAAAGACCCATGCCGGTAATGTTTTCGTGACTCGTGACCTTGACCTTTGACCTTTTGACCCCAAAAATAGATTTTCAGGACTCGTCGTGGAACATTTCTGCGTCAAGTTTAATGATTCTAGCTGCATCGGTTTTTGAGATATCGTGCGGAAAAATAGCCAGACACACAAACAAACGGAGGTTAAAAAGCAATACCCCTGCGACTGTCGTCGGCGTGAGTGAATAATTTGCATGTGCGTATGCAAACAAGTATGTTCGTCCTAGTAGAATTCTAACAGTCGCTTGCTGCCCCTTGGTGAGTCACATTAAGTATGCGTCTACGGGACAGACAGACAGAGGGACGCACGGACCGTTACATTACGCTGTCCGATAGACGCGGCCAGCGTACAAAATATCATTGATCGACAAGGTTGCAGTAAATACTTTGAGAATGTATTGAAATACTTAGCAAATACTGGGAATTTAAATACCCCAATACTTCCTGAGTATTCAAATACCAAAGTTATTTAAATACGTTAAAATTTTGGAGTCGGAATTATTGCTAATAATACCACTTTAATACCACTTATGCAAAAGGAAAATAAAAATCATAAAAGGAAAACTGTCGTTATCAGTTTATCAGTCACCAGTAATGCTTATTCACTTTCAGCATGGACGAAGTGTCAAATTTAAACTATGCTGCATGTCCTTTTGCTACTTTGCCGCCGTTGAGGGTAAGAAGCACTGTGATCAGCGTGTATGTGTCTGTATGTATGTTTGTCTGTTTGTCCGCTCGCATGTTCGATGTCTCGCATACAGATTGTGTTTTAGTCTCTGTCTGTCGCCTGTCGTTTTTATCTTTTATATTACCTTATTCTGCCATTCTTGTGCGAATAAGCGTGGTCATAGCGAATGGGCCAGAATCAAATATGACGCGCATCTTTCGTCGAGTTCAGGATTACATTGGACCACTATCGAAGACTACTTTGTGACCTTTTTTCGACCAGCAATTTCTTCCAGATCGACTTAGCGCTTTGAGACTATAGTAACGATTTTGCGATTTTGCCGGTTTGGCTTGAAAAAATCGTCCATTTGGTTTTTTTGGGGTATTTAACCCGATCAGTTGGAAGCGATGTCAACGAAATCCCAGAAAAATGCATATCTTTGCGCGGAATCTTGTTACCCTTTTGGCACCCTAAATGGCAGACGAGCAACTACGATAAATATAGAGTAACCTAATAACTCTCGAACGATTAAAGATATTAGAACCAAATTGGGTGGGTAGAGCTATCACATTATTCTACACCATTCCTGACGCGCATTACTACTTCCGGTGAAATTCAACGTGGCGGAGGTCGTCATGTCGGTAAAAAAGCCATATCCCAGGAACGGTTTAAGATACAAAGTCAAAATTATAATGGTATTTGAACCCTGATTGTTGATGGCAAAATGAAACTGATATCATAATGGAAAAAAATGGCCAGTGTATGTTTTTGGCTGCCACCTTGCTTGGGTGGACGAAAAGGTTGCAGCCAAGAACATATATCTTTCATCACTAATAGTTTTTAATGATTTTGCATTCATCGTCCAGTTCAAACGTAAACAGTACATAAGTTCTTGTCTCTATTTGATATATTTTTACAACTGGCCATGTTTTGCACGTGTTTATTCTGCAAGAAAACTTATTTTCCATTTTTATTCTTGGCTCACTTTTCAGCGACTACGTCATCTTTTACAGGAATGCATATGACATCACATTATGCTGGTGTAATATATGCTATGGACCTACGTCTGTCCGTTTGTCTGTCCGTCTGTGTCTGACTGTCGCAAGTTGGAGTTGGCCGCCATACTGCGTGTAAACGTTTGGAAAGCGTTTACAAGTTTCCTGTAAACGTTTGTTAAATTACACGATAGGCGCATCCCTACCTTGTAGATGGCGTAGCCGATGGTGAGTAGTTCGGAGCCGACACTTCGTCGCTCTCTCTGCAGCAGAGCGATGATCAAAGATTCCGTGTCGTCGTCGTCGTCTTCGTCGGCGTCGATCACCGTGACGCGGAACTGCGGATTCGTCCAGAAAGTGTCTGTCAGCACACGCAACCCAACCATTCCGGTTTCGAAATCAGCACCCCGGATTCACAACAAAGTTGCCCATGAACTTAGTGTAAAGGTAGTATAGTTTAAGGTACACTGTTCACCAGATTTTGATCGAGTTCTTACGCTAAATTTGAACAGGTGACGATTGCCACATATCGCGAAGCGATCCCTTTGAAAACCATCCAGGGGTCGATCTGGACGTGTTCGGTCTATGGCGTAGTTCCGTGCAGACAAATCGATTTCGATGAACTTTGGACAAAAAATACTGGCACCTAGGCCTATTATTACACTCTAGCATCTCTATCGCTGCATTTACAAATATAAGGCCGAGGTCCTGAAAGGGGTTAAATTCAGTGGGAGCTGGTGGGAGCTGGCATCCCACACGTTTCGCTTAAGCTCCCACAACCCCACTTGCAGTCTCCCACACGTCCAGCTACAGCTCCCGTACGGCCAGCGCGTTATAGGTTCTTGACGACAACCGCGCTCTATAAATTTACTTACTTAATTACGACCATGTACAGATCACGATAGCTACTACAGTACTGTTGTCGATGTGATTAAATGTCACATGTTTCTCACAGTCTGAATGCAAAATTAAAAACAATATTTTCAGGAATTTGACATAAAGTACAAAACTGAAGCATTTCAGGCAACTGATAACTTCTAGTCAGTATATTACTAAAATAGTATGACAATAACCATTTCACGTACACAATCACAAGATGACAATGGAATTCGCATATTTCGGCCATTGAATGGCCGAAATATGCGAATTCCATTGATTGTGTAAGTGAAATGGTCGCCATTGGATAGGTACGGCTCCCACAGCTCTTCGAAAGTACATGTAATATAAGCACTGGACCGTCCTGGTCCTTACTTCCTTTCTCCGTCGTTTTCCGCTGATTAGTGATGCCGTTCTATGGATGTCCTGCCAAGAAGAATGTTCTAAAGAACCAGGAAAGATTGCTTTTCAAAATGCAGGGCCCCTAATTTTGTGGGCCACGTTCAACAGAATAGATTGAGCACTCCTAAATCCGGTGCTGTGGATCTTCCATATATAAAGGCCGAATTCTACCCAGGAGGTGCCAGACTCCAGAGTGGATGGACGTGGAAATACTGAGATGCGGAGTGCATCGGCTCAACTGAACCGCCGGTGATGATGATTGGCGTCTACTTACTGCGGTTGTTGAGACATCCTCCAGCGTTCAAGCGTCGTCTCCACGACCCTTGGTGCGACGTCATCTCGTAACTCTTCGACGAACTTCCAGCTACCGGATCCGGGCCGAGACTGCAGATCTCCAGCTTGGAAAAGTTCCAGACAAAGTCTTGGAACGTCATCCTGTACAACAGACGGTACGTATGCAATCGAACGAAGCGCTGCTACAACATCGTCGATGCGTTCAGTTTTGATATAATTCGAGGACTGACTGTTCGTCACAGACTTGTACATGGACTTGGTCCACCAATGGTTTGGGTTTGTTGGGTTGGATCGTATATCAGTAATATTTTTCTGACGTTTCCATCAGAAAACAATAACACCAAAGTGACTGCGCCGGTGCAGCCTGAAATAATAAAAAAAGACTGCGGCAAAATTGTTTCGATTGTTAAATATTGAGTGTCATACTGTGCCATTTTCAACATAAAAACACAGAGTTTTCGATTGCTATATCTGTAGGTCGGTGGGTTGGGGTTGGGTTGAGTTGGGTCAATGGCTCCACGTCGGTAATATCACGGATTGGGTAGGGTTTGAGCATAAATGGGTTGCGTTGAAGAAATTGTACCCATGTGCAAGTCTGGTTCGTCATGGAACATACTCTTCCAATACCAACTTCAATTGTAAATGGCAGTGTTTATTCTACTTTCCTTGACTTTGGGGATTTTTGAAAGATTGGGAAGGCATAGTGGGCAAAGCATGAAGACACGTATCCCCATCGGGAATCTGGGGAACGTCGTCAGCTCCACCAGTAGGACACGGCGGAGCTACGACCGAAGACGGATTTGGAGCCATCTGACCTAGAAAATGGCTCTGATGCTAGCATTCCGCTGTTTTTAGAGAAATGAAAAACAATTTACTGTTATAGAACTGCCATATAGTCATGTACCTGCTTCGGCTGGGGGTAAAGGCGGGATTCTCACCTCTGTCGGGTGGCAGGTAACACTGTGTGATCCCATATGGCATGTGAGTTTCTCGTAGCGGTGAAGAGCTAAGTTGATGCTAAACTGCTATACACTGTTTACTTTTTACTTTACTTTTAAACACTTATGACTTGCAACCAACAGCATTTGTGTTTGCTCACGCCTGAATTTACTGTAAAATTAACACCTCTAAGCTGGATCTCAGACTATACATTACACTTCGGTACGTTACGTAGGCCTATTAATGGTATTTTGTGCCCATCCCATACACAAGTCTGCACAAGGCAAGATACTAAAATTATCCATTTGCCAGTCGTTAGTTTGCATTGTCGACGAATCGATCCGAACAGGGGCCGCGGAAGGCAACAAAAAGTGTGGGGTCAAAGAGACGGCGCTTATGGCGAGCGCGGGAGCGCGAGCCTATAACGGGGGTCTGGGGCGGAGCCCCCAGCGGGGTCCAGTGGCAGAGCCCCTGGTCAGGGGGTCAGGGGGCGAAGCGCCCCTGAAGCTGAAAAGCTTTTTGCTTTTAGACGTCCATTGGAATCGGCAAATTTGCTCTTATTCTCCTTGTGTTGCAGACTCAGTAAATTACTTAATTTTCAATCCAACACTGACAGTGGTGGATAGACCTAGAAGTCACTTGGGTTTG
>Ga0209780_1005212_pt1 | contig 10212 bp, 8 predicted proteins | sample WorMetexBAHAMAS2_FD_187384 | JGI IMG/M metagenome (GOLD analysis project Ga0209780, IMG submission 187384) | Marine gutless worms symbiont microbial communities from Max Planck institute for Marine Microbiology, Germany - Inanidrilus exumae... | ecosystem: Host-associated > Annelida > Digestive... | reverse complement strand
CGTTGTCGCAGCGCCACATGGATTTGCATGTGTGGTCATACCCGCGACCCGATTATATATTCCGAGTTTCATCGAAATCCGTTCAGGGGTTTCGGAGCCCCGGGGGTCAAAATTTGGCCTTTCCCACTACTTTGGCTAGTCGCTTTTACAACAGCTTGTACTACCGTACAAGCCGTGATTACCACATTTACAGTGTACGTGACTGCCTGTGACCTTGCGAAGTCCTTCATTTTCGATAAGACAGTTGAATTTACAAGACACGTCGTTATATTAAGATGTAAATTTTTAAAATGCTTGATTGATTTATTGATATAATTGCGGATAATATTTAAGTGCGAAATTTCTGAACTAAACTGAATTCAAATTTAGTAAGGCGGTAGTGTATTATATATAGAGCATGAAAAAGTGGCGGTCGCACGCAAACGGGGAGGAGTTGAGCCGGCGGCATTGCCTGTCATCGTGTGACTAAGAACGACGTTGTTGTCGGATATTCGATTTCTCCGAACGACGCCCGGCAATTCGCGTTCCGATATCGTAGCCGAGGTCGCGACATTCAGTTGCAGCGTGGCGGAGCGCCGTCCCACGCTTCGGTGACGATCGGTGGCCTATGGTGTGGCGGCAATTTTTCGTGCGCGTCCCACGAGGCGTCGTCATCTCGCCGCCGCCGGCCGAGCGGCGTGTCGGCAACTCGGCAGCTGCAGCAGCCGACGACGCAAGCGGGCGGACAGCGTTCGTGTACGAGACTCCACGAGTATCGACACAGCCGTGTATCGGCGTCGGTGGTCGCGCGACTCGTCGAATACAGTCGGCGCTACCCGTAGCCAGCCGCCCCCGTGGGACTTGTAAAAGCGAAATCATCGCGCCGTGCGACCAACACTGTTGGTAATTACAACGATCGCTCATCTACGCGAGGTCTACGTATAGACAAGACCGACTTATCGTCGGCGCACACGTCCGCTCGACAGCCATTAGTCAGTTATGCTGCTGCTGCTGCTGCTGCTGCTGCTGTATGGACTCTAAGATGCGCGACCAAGTCGCGAAACCCAACTGAAAACTAGACGAGCCGTCCCCCCAGTGAGTCAGCGGGAGGCGATCGTCCGAACTGCGAGGGAAAAGAGCTCAGCAAGTGCTGGGGCAGCCGAAGGCGGCCATAAATCAAAGATTCTCCTACAATCTTTGGCCACCACAGTCTTTGGCCACAAACATAACATAAACACGAACGCTTTAATCATATACACACTGCTTCGCGAAACAAGAAAACTAGATTATGCGGTAGGTTGGAATTTTCACTTCTTTCGGGCAGGTCGTCCTTTCCATGTCATCTGTAGCAAACTATATACCAAGAGCCAATTCGATCCATTTAGACGTTTGAACACATTGCATGGTTGCACCAACAGACACACAGACACAGACACACGCACACACAACCCACAGAATAAGCCGAACCCTGATGGCTAAACTGTCTTGTGTCGTTAGAAAACACTACAACAGTTTACTGTCGCTTGTTATTGTAGTCATTATAATTTTGTCATCATTTCAGTATCTGCTTCAACTTTAACTATACAGTACTCTCGCTGTTTTGCAATTAATGCAAATAACAGAAGTGGGTTTTTTGTGTCGACAAGAAACATGTTACGCCAGCCACAATATGTAACAATATCGCTCGGGTTTCTTTACTAGTTTCGGCTGTGTTCTTTGGAGCAAAAATAACAGCCGCTCAGATCCATCAAACCGTCGGAGACCACTTCCAAAATATAATGGGTTGGAACCCCTTTCCCAAATTTTATGAAAATTTATCCAGAACGTTTTGAGTAATCCCGCTGAACAAAAATAATAATATACGCAGACTGATAAACGACGAGCATCTCGTAACGTGGCTTCGAGGAAGCTTAAGTCTCCATTGTCGTCCAACTTCGTACAGTGTCAAACTCATTGAAAAGTCCGTGTAAGTCATACCCTGCAGTCTTCAGAAGGCTGCTGAAAAGTAACTCTTAATCGAATTTTAGTGACAGTAATTCTTAGTTGTTGACTGCATGTCCGCATAGAGTTACTTGATAAATGTATGTTAAGTAAATATAATTACATTATGGTATAAGTAAGTAAATTATAGTGTATAAACGCACACAATGGTCCTCAGACGTTTGTGCTATGCACACTGAAGACGATGATGGAATATGTGTTTGTCGCGAAATTATGCGATGAATTGAATTGTCTAATCAGCTAAACAGTGTTATTAGACACCCGCGTCTAGCGGTAAGCGTAGGCAACAGTCTGGCGTCCATCTGTCCGTCCGTCTGTCTGTCTGTCTGTCCGTTTCGTCTATCATTAATAGGGCACGCGGCGCATACTCAACGTGACTCACCAGGGGGCAGCACGCGACGCGGTAAACGTACATTTCCGTCCAGGTATTACGAGGACGGACATACTTGTTAGCTACGCTATTTTTGTTTGTTTGTCTGTTTGTGTGTCCGTTTGTGAACAGCGTAATTACTTAAAGTTATGGGTGGGTTTTCGTGAAATTTGTAAATATGCAGACTATGGACCAAAACGAGTTTTTTAATTTTGAAAGTTCAGGGTTAGGGTTACGGGTTAGGGTTAGGGAATGGATGACAATTAATAGTACAGTTGTTGATTGATGTTAAAAGTAAAAGTGGAGTTGGGAAAACCAGCTACGTCAAAGTGCGGGAAAACCTACACCGATGTTATTTGCTGACATTGTGCCGATTTTAGTGTGGAGTGGCGGAGGTATGCGTTCTACCGAGTGCCGTCTAGTTAGATCCGGAGCGACGGAGGACGTTTGGAGGTCCATGGCGCGTGGTGGATCCCGTCGCGGTCCACTAGTTCCAACCGACGCTTGTCGCTGATAACAACACAGGCAGAGGCGCAGCAGACGGACGGACGTCGCGACGCATCGACGGAAATTATTGATGTCAGGTCAGAAAACGAACACATTGTGCCGCGGCGCGACGCTCGGGTCATCGTTCATTGTCACGCACCTGTTTGCTATTCACGTACGTCTCTATATGCACAGTTACTGTCGTACGCAACACTAGACCTCCATACGCAACCTCCATACCTTCATAACCTCATCTCTGTTTAACGTCCTCGCAGTACTCGCTCTTCATCCGTCGTTAACCTTGCTCGGCTACCGACATCATCCTCTCATCCTGTACCAGTTTGATATTTGTCGACGTACAACCTTCTTGCCCATAACTTCGCCGATTTTCAAAATCCTTTCATCGCAGACTTAACTAAAAGAAGCAAGCACTTATAAGGGTGCAAAGACTCACGCCGGCAAAGTCTGACTCGTGACCTTTGACCTTTTGACCCCCCAAAATGGGTTTCCAGGACTTATCGTGAAATAGTGGTGTGCCAACTTTCAAGTTTGGTGACCCTAGCTGCATCGGTTTTTGAGATACTTTGCAGATAAACAGACAGACACACAGACAAACGACGGTGAAAACCCTACCCCCGACTGCCGCCGGTGTGGGTAACAATATATTTGTTAGATCTTTGGTGATAACTTTACCGCAAATCTGCTACTAAGTCCGTTGTGAAAGAACTTTGAAAATCAGTCAACATCTGGCAAAGTTATAGCAAAAGAGGATGTACAGTTATTTCGACTCAGAATGCATAACTATCGTCTCAGCGAGATACCACAACGTACGTCGCTGCACTAACAAACTCGGTCATCGTAGTCGAGCAGAGGCGTTCTCATCTTCAAGACTGTATCACAACTCATGGTAGGCACCTTCAAGCACAGACTGTGACTTTCTGCGTGGTCCAAAATACTAATGCTGTATCGGATTTAATAGCTAGACGCTAGGGAACCGTTTCTGGAACACGTTGTACATGTGTGTATTATTAACAAAAACAACAACCACAATACGACAATTTATAGGATGTTGTTTATTTTCGCCTATACTGACAAATTCATTCTACGCGAGAATATCCATGAAATATACATAGTTAGTACTTCATTAGTTCACAGTTAACTAGAGGCGACAGTGGACTCTTTAACTAATAGCTGTTTTTGTACTGTTGTTATAGCAATGAATGTCTTTCGTGTTAATCTAATTCTAACGGCTAAAAGTACAGAAGTAGGCTCCATATACAGTACAACTGTTTGCTGTGACCGGCAATCTGAATAAATATTACCTATCCTATCTAACCACCATTTTGCATTCAGTTTTCATCTATTTTCACTGCTGCAACTATCGCTGTGATGTTTATCGACCGAACTGACCAATAGTTCGTTCTCTATGTCACCAACTTCTTGAACGTTTTCGGCCTCAATCTTACAAATTGACATCGCCAACATGCACATGTACTCCGTCTTCGTTGGGGGCACGTGTCTTCTTTGTTTGCACCAATGCCATCATCGTTGACGTCGCCGATCTGAGAAGGACGTTCAAGAACGTCGGTCGGTCGTATACTCGCGGCGTCTCTTGGCATATACTTTCGCTGTTTTCTGTCAGACACGTAATGAGATATGCGTCGACGGGCGACAAGCAATTAGCCTTCGGCAATGTGTTACCGACTTGATGCACGGGCTGCATCGCTACGGTAAAGCTGCAGTTGCTGCCTCTGCTCCAGCCGATGATGATGATGATGATGAACGTGATAATGATAAATCGCCGTCGTTTTGCGTATATCCATAGTCAGGATCGTCGACCGCTCAGCTGTACACCGCTCCACCACCAGATATGTGTCACTTACTGCATGATACAGAAGTGGTCGCCGGACAGGAAATAACGGACAGCGGCAACCGCACTCTGCGTCGTCGTCGTCGTCGTCATATCCTGTGACGCCAGCCATTTTCCTGCCTACTGGCTTCGCTCTACGCTGCATCCAGCGAATTGCTAATGACTTGTGAGCAGCGAAATCGTTCTCAATTAAGTCGTATGTCTATGCTGTAGTACTGCGGTCTCACACCACCACTTCAGCACGCCTCACAGTAGTCGAGGCCGCATTAATGTCAGTCGTCAGTCTGTCTGTCCGTCTGTCAACAACAAAACGTCATTTCAAGGTCACATGAAATATTCCCGTAACACGCATGTCAGTTCTGGGGTTAGTAGGTTAAAGATAAATTGTGACAAAGCCTCATAAATTCAAGCGCGAAACGCGCCACAAAATGCGACCGTTCAATCTTCACATTTGGTAGAAACGTCGTCCCATCTAAGCAGCAGATGCCAAGAACTCGCACACGGTCAAGGTTAAAAGACTTCAAAAAGCGCAGGCCCAAAATAACCATAATTGGCAGTGATGCCATCTGAGACTTTGGTGCTACTGTAAGACCAGTTCGAGGCCAATCAAATCACTTCAAGCTATATATTAACGACATGTCTTACGGCCTCAAGGACGTTTTGGCCACTTACGGTGGTCGTAACTCGTAAGGCCATGATGACCGGTAGAACGGGTGCATGTATTCGACTTCTAGCATGGGTTTATTGTTGACACCATTGTCAATGCCACTGAATGACCTTGGGGCCACTTTTGCTGCTTGAAACCTTTGTAACTCCCATAGCTTGTAAAACATAGTACGCATTAACTAACATAGCGCGTCGCGCGGTCCCTCTGCAGTAGCTGAGCTTCTTGTATTTAAATAACGTGACAAATCGTCACCAGTTAATTTCTCAAAGAACGACAACTTGCCCTACAACATAGAGATAGTAGATTACTGTGACCTCACGTTATCTTATCTAGCCTATAACGTTGTTGTTTGCCAGAATCAGAGGTGAAAGTTTATATAATTTTACCGTAGAGGATTTTCAATTGTAAGTCTCAGGTACATGACACTAGGTACCGTCGAATGCAGGAAATAAACCGCTTGTGCGTCAGTAAATAAGTAAACAGTTGTAACACCTGTCAAGTACGCCGGTGGGAAACGCTCTCTTTGAGCCTATTGCCGTGTGTCCCCAGATACACTGCAACCCGTCTCGTCATGCATTTGTCACTTCTTTTGACTGACAACTCTGCCCATCCACGACTCATTCTTTCACTCCCGGTTTAAAATCTACATGTTTCACACATCTTTCCCCTTAGTTTAACTTCTGCCCCCTCGGACTACCTTCACGCACTATCACTCGGACCGTTTCTTTTGAGCTACCCGCTTTTTGTTTTAATTAATTTATTTTCCTTTATTTTTGCTTTTTGGTGCCGTGTGCAAGATTAAGCTGGCCATTGCAACTTTTAAGCCAAAAATATTTTCTATGCTATATTACTTGCAGCTAAGTTAGTTCTTCATCATAAATGCTAAAGTAGTAAAGATGACATTAAAATCAACTCCGGTACACGGTACGATTAACCCATTTGGGCGAAATGCCTGGACTCGATTTGCCTGATTGGGTGGGTTTTCGCCCACCTAGTTTACACGTAAAAGTTGCTTTGGCTTAGCTGGTCCTTTAGTCAGATTTTGAGCGCATGTAAATATACCGTCATTATAGTATCGTGCCGTATAATTTATTTTAATTTTCGATGTAAATATGTAAACTTCGGAAATCGTCAACAACAAGGTATCTGCAGTAGGGCACTGAGGGCTGACGTTTCACCGCAGGCAGTGATCTCTTGACGACACGTTGACCTTATACTTAGAGACAGCGGGTGCTCAGTCGGTCGACGAATCGATCTCCCCGGACCACCATGACGACGACCCACGTCGGCAAAAACTGCGTCGTCGCCGGCGCGCATGGCGTGTCGCCGGGTAGTAAAAGGACGTCGCACAAATTTCCACGTTGTATAATCAGGCGTTGATTTGAGGTCGCCGTGCTACCGTAAAATAAGTAGCGACGACGATCGCCATACCTCTTTCCTTCTCCCTCTCTTCGGTCGACCGACGCGGCCGGGCGGGCCGGGCCGGGTAGATATAGTACGGCCGTAGTCCCGGTCCAGGCGGGGAAAGAATGGGAGACCGATCGTCCGTCCCATCAGGGACCGGAATGTACGGACCATCGGCGATGAGCAGTCGCTGGCGTGGCGAGCGGCATCGAGTCGCGATTCGCCGTACAAACGTGCTAATGTGTCGACACGTACCCTCTGACGTCGTATACTGTGCACCGAATTGATAGCTGTCGAGTTCGCGCCCACACACACGGTAATAATCATCGTAACCGTAGTACTAATGCTTGACGGTCGAATGGCCGTGACGCTATTTATTTAATCATCGGTATTGCTTGCAACGCCGTCCCGCTGGGGACAGTATGTGACGCTAGCGTATAAACAGTGCGTCGGGTATTTACGAAATGGGATCGGTATTACTGATATTGACACATTTGCGACAAGCCTAAATAATTTTAGGTCGCATCGCTTGCATGCAGCCTATTGCTATAGATGTCGCACGTCTGTGTGTCTGTGCTGAGCTCACGGTTGAGCTGCAAAAAAAACAGCTGACTGTTCGAGATGCTTGGACTGACTCAGGTGGATCCAAGAAAACATGTATTAGATGGGCCCCAGATCCCCCATGAGAAGGGCCCATTGTAACGTACCTACGCATGAGTGCATTGCGCCCGCAGCGGGCGACTGTTCCTGCCCAATGCACGCAGCGGACGAATGCATTCGGCGATGCGGCCTCTTGCCAAATATATTTGGACACTTGTTACACTATCCGAGTCATACGAAGATCCAAACAAAAGACGAACCAAGTAACGTTTTGATCGACGACCCACAGTTTGTGAAAAAGTTGTTTCGAACTTCTTATCAGTTAGACTGCGATGTTGCTGTTTAATGAACCCGGCTAAATTGCGTTTTTATGGGCGACTGAAAATGCCATAAAGCCAGAGTGATTGAGTTAAGGTTTTGCGTTCCATCCGACGCAAAATAGCTCATTTCTGAGACGTTCTTCCATGCCACTATCTTGGATTAGTACTGGAAAACAAAATCAAACCCAATAAAAGCAAACATGCATCCATAACAAAATATACTACAACATAAAAATAATCCCCCCCAAAAAACTAAAGCCGGGTTTGGTCGCCTCCTACGACCTCCGGCCTGGAAACGGAACGGGCCTATTCTGAAAGGAGTACCATAAAGCCCGAACTGCATACATTTACCACACAGACATGCCACATAGCTGACAGAGCGCACACGTGGATCACTGAAGTAGTCAATAGTCAATGCTGCGAAGTGTGTGTCGTCGCGACTCACGAAAATCATATTCTATTTAATTCTCACGACACCTGCGGTTTTGCGCTAAGCCTAACCAGAGGTACAGCTGCTCGGATGTCATTTTTATTCGTCCTAAGCGAAGCGTAGCTTCGAGCGAATCATGAAAATACTCTACAGGGCAACAAACGGTGTTCACGCGTTCGGCTATAACTCCGACGAAAGTGAATCGATCTGGATGAAATCTGGATCACTGTGAGCACATCGCTGGAGGCTGGCTCTGGCAGATTTTAAGTGCGATCCGTACAGTAACGACAGTTTGAGAGGCAGCCGAATTTGTTTGGTCCGGTAAATAACGCAGGATTTCACCGATTTTCCGTGGGACAGATTTTACGACATTAGAACACAACAACGTCGATCGGTGAGGCGATGAAAACCTTTGGAACAGAATTTTGAACATTTCATCGTAAGGGGTCTTTTTCCAAAAAAAAACGCAAAAATTGCTCACAAAATTTCCAGGTCTTGCGACTTTAGGCCACCATAACTCCGCAATGATTACAGATCGCCGGAAATTCACTACCAAACTGACCTTCTACGGGATGTCTAGGTTCCATTTTTACCGTTAGAATCAATTCAAAATCTTTCCCCTTGGATGTACGCTCCGTACAGGAAACGTACCTGACCAAATTTTCGGCAACGTCCGATGTCCGATATTGCGTATTAAAATCAATAGTACACCGCAGTGCTGGTGCTGCCTGGCGACCGATATATAGAAGAAAAGCAGACTGAATTGGAAACTGACAATAAGTAACGCGGCAGATAACGCTGACATCACTTAGTCGCAGGCACGTGACACTAGGCATCGTCGAATGCAGAAAGTAAACAGCCTGTGCACGGATAGCTGACCTCTTCGGGCGAATACTGGATTGTGTCACTGTCATTCCACACAATACAGCCTTCTAGTTCAATATCTCTTGCGGGCAGATTTCTGCTACTGAAGCACTTAACATTTGTATAAGTTGATTCAACACTATCAATCCATCTCTGTCGCAGAAAAAAATCCCTATATTGCTAAATATGAGAGTAGGAAATGTACCGAGGGAACTCCATGAATTTCTCCTAAACAGACAGACCACCTACTGGGGACAACAGAGATGTAGTCCTCTAAACCGCGGTCTTGTTCTCGAGACCGATCGAGACCGGAATATGCCGTCTTGAGACGGAATTTTGCGGTCTTGGTCTCGGCACGTGTGGTCTTGGTCTTGAAGGATCGGACTTAGATGTTTTCGAGACTGAACGATCAATAATTTGTTAGCATGCATGCACCGTAAAATTATAATCTTTTTTGTGCAAGTTAATAATAAAGATTGCAATTTTTATAAACTTCACTAATTGCGTTTCAGGACCAAGGCGGCACAGGCGACATAGATAAATTAAATGAACTGTTACTGTGAGCAGCGTATTTGTTTTATGTTTCATTTGCCTGTCTTTGTCTTGGTCTTGGCTACAAGACTGAAGAACATGCATCAGGAGAACAAGGAAGTCCTGCAGGGCAAGCGGTATATTAATAGCCGGCACAAGAATACAGCTTTCAAAATAGATTCATTTATCTTCCTGTTCCAAGAAAAATCCTGGACGGCGAAACCAGGAGTCTATGTGCGACGTCAGCATACGCGTCACGCCAAACCAAACATTAGTCTTCGGTGTCCGACGTCGATCAACTTGATCGTAAATAATAGACACCGTTCATTGTTATTTCGTCGCTTCGAATCGCGCTTAATAAACCATGATCGGGTAAGACGACTGCAGACACACAGCATCCATCCTCGTAACAACCACGGCGTCGCCCTCAGTACGCACGAACAGTCCGGCCGTCAACGAGGAAAGAAATCGGACGCATTCGTCGCAACCGAACGTGTGAGACGATGCTAAATCGGCGGCGACGATTGACCCTCGATCTGAGTTAGCTAGACTACTATGAGAATGGCATAGGCTACGAACGTTTTATACAACCGATGATACGTATTCGACAAAGAAGTTTTGTGACTGCTAGATAGGCTGCGTTTGTAATTTGTTAACATTTGTGTGTAGCTTCTATTGTATTTATCGTAT
>Ga0209780_1005211_pt1 | contig 10212 bp, 8 predicted proteins | sample WorMetexBAHAMAS2_FD_187384 | JGI IMG/M metagenome (GOLD analysis project Ga0209780, IMG submission 187384) | Marine gutless worms symbiont microbial communities from Max Planck institute for Marine Microbiology, Germany - Inanidrilus exumae... | ecosystem: Host-associated > Annelida > Digestive... | reverse complement strand
CTCATCCGATTGTACACAGTTGCGGTCTGTTCAACTGTTTAATAAAGCTTTTTATTATTATTATTATTATTATTATTGATTGCAATACTTCTCACCTCTGCAGGAGGCAAAGTAATCAGTTGTATTTGGGCGTATATAAATTCACTGAACTAAAATAACAATGCAGACATTGAGTCAGCATAGCATAAGTCCTAATTCTTCTCACGAATGCCTGCGCCCTGTTCTCACATTGTACACAGTCACACAGTGCTGTCATGCTGCAGTATAGATGAATGCTTGCCCTACAAGCTTGCACCAAGGTCATAAACCTACACAAGTACAGTGGCCAGCATTAGGCCTACAGAAAACTTCATCCGCTTAATTGCGTACGCATTACGTTATAACTTCGTGTATTATTAGCATTATCATCATCAATAGGCCTACATCATCATTATTAGGCCGCATAGCAGCGACAGCCAGCGATAGGCTAGCGGCCTATTGCTACACGCGGAGTAGCGGGTCAGTTTGATCGTTGGTCACGTTCGTTAGCCCTGCAAAAACGGCTAAACCGATCGAGATGCCGCTTGTGGGGATGACTCACGTCAGTCACGTGAGACAAAGGAACCGTGTATTAGACGGGATCAAGGTCGGACGAATCCATTCGCCGCCGCAAGGGGTGACAAGATGGCGATGCGTCCTTTCGTAAAAAAATTCTTTGACCACTTGTTATTTTTTAGCCCGCCCGGTAGGCGTAGCCATGTAGGGCGGGCTACATGTTCTGCCGACGATTTCCTTTTCTACTTTAAATGTCACCCCTCTCATTCGACAACGGGTGGACGGATCGCAACGCGGATTGTTGCGCTAACCCCGCCGATAACCCCTGAGATTTTGTGGCCAGTTTGCAGGAAGTAGGCAGATGCACGCATGCAAAATTCGCACTTTTCCGTTGTTTCCACCACAATGCTTAGATTGATCTTCGCCAACCTTTTCACAAATATAGACGGGTAAGGCGGCTTTATAACGAAAGATTCCAATAGCGATAGCTCGCTCAAGGGACGTTGTTATGGTGACCGATTTGTGGCGAGTGTCGGGGAAAATTGACTCATTCTGTGCACTGGCATTCGACAACTGTTGGGAGGATCTCGAAACGAATAGGCGACTTTCACAATACCGAAAACCGAGCTAATTTCATAACATTCTTGCTCCACGGACGTAGGCCTAATTACTACCTCTTTCCGCCACATTTTGCTGGGATACGATTATTACCGTCCTTTGGTTGTAGGCCTATGTATATTATTTTGTTTGTTAGCACGATAAATTAAAAAGTTGTAGATGAATTGGATTTGATGGAATTCGGGAATAAAGGTAAAAGGTAAAGGTCGGATTCTTATATAGCGCAGTTTACGTGATGACCGGACCAGCGCGCTTTACAATCTCGGAAGTAGCAGTTGATTGACAAGAGCCAATGGTGCTGCAGCGCAAACTGAGGCCATCCAATTGCACGCGTTAACGTACAATGGACCCGCGTTATGCAGCTAGCAAACACACCACCGCTCCAATCAACCGCACCAGGCCTTCACCCCGTAAGCATTCACCAGACGTCGCCACTCGTGCGAGGAAGCAAACATCCGATTACAGCTTACTACTCAATTTATCGACCTCGAAAGGATGAAAGGCTGAGTCGACTTGCGTGACTGGTTACATACCGAAATAAAGTGCCGCCTCCGGGAGTTGAACCCAGACACGTCACCCATCCCAGTACTAACCGGGCTCGATGTGAGTAACTTCGTTAATACGACCAATGCTGTTACCACTACGCCACGCCGCTACATAGAATAGAAATATTATGCACCAGAGAAGAGTTGATTAAATGAGTGATCAGGAACGTAATATTTTTATCGTAGCTTTCTGGAGTTAGTTTACTTTGTGATGATGTTACATGTGATCACCGTTTCACCCGCCACCCAGACGTTTGTCCACAAGTACGAGTAGAATGAGCCGTACCTGCCTTTACTTCCCAGCCGCAGAGCTTCACAGCCCTTTGGCCGGTCGGTACTCATTTCCCATCCCGCTGAGGGTAAGAGGCTGAGTTGGAGTGGGTGGATGATTACATACCGATACGGCACACTTTAAAAAGGCGATAATGGTGGTAGCTAGAGCCGCTGCAGACATTAAACTGTTATCCATGTCGAAAATGCTTATTTGTCTACATAGACTGGTGGCAAAACTTCAAATTTTCACTGTGGGGATGACGGAATGTTAGCAGCTGGCATCCATACTGAATGCCACTTAATTTAGGCTTTTACTGATTTTTAAAATAAGAAACAAAATGGCCGCCTTATCCGTTTTAGTAAAATTTCAATAAAACATGATATCTCTGATTGTAGGCAAGCTATCATTATGAAATTTGGCAAGTGATTTCTATAGGCCTCTTTTCAGATTTTGGCGCTATAACAGCGAATTCCGTGACGTGGGAAATCTATGTAAGTAAACAAAATATGACGAAATTTTGACGTCATTGGTTGATTGACAGGTTTTGTAGCACTCGCATCGCAGCTGCAATTGCGAATAGGGTTTAAGTGGCGGTCTAGTAACATAGTAAGGACGAGACATCATATTATACATGACGCTTGTTTAATGTAACAAAAATATAGCACCGACAACAGATATAAATAGCAGCTAAATAACGTGTGGATGTCAGACAGCAGTGACGTAGCTATATAGCATTTTGGGTTTGGAGCTTGCACGGACGCTTGCGCAAAAGCGTAAAGGTCGATGATTTTTTCTTCTTCGTTTTCTTCCACTACCACTACTTCGTCCTCGATGTAGGTGTTGACTGATGATGAACGAACTACTGTTTTCGTTTTCACAACGAAGAAAAAACTAAACAGTAGTTCGTCATCGAATCAACAACACCTACGTCGTTTTTCTTCGTCAATCGTCGTCCGGTTGGTAAATCAGACTCCGCCCACATTAGATGCGTTTTTTTACAGCGCGATGGTATGCTATAGCGCGATATATGTTGTACGTCGTCGTGTCTGTCTGTACGTCTGTCACAAGCCGGTATTGTACTGAAACGGCCAAACCTTTGCTGTCTGAAACCTTTGTAAGTCCTATACCTCGTGAAATGCAGCACGTATTCCCTACGGTATGTGTACACATGAGTCCGAAAGCGCACGTGACTTGTAATTTCAACTATGTTGTTGAAACTGAAGGACTTCTCAAGGTCACAGGCAGTCACGTGCACTGTAAATGTGTCAATATATTCGAAACGGTGCAAGATAGAGACGTTGTTGCTACAGATCATTAGCAGGCACCATCTATCACGTATGGAATAGCGGCATCGAAACTGCAGCAGCGGCAGTTCCGATCACCTGGAGTGATTTCAAGGTCATTTACCTACATCGTAAGCCTTTTTCAAGTGTGAGCTTTCATACAGTTGTGCATCAATTGACCAGATTTCAGCCGATCGAGCGCGTCTCGCGGTCGCTCTGCGATAGCTGAGCTTCTCTTCATGAAAAACCAAGAGATACGTTTTTACCCGGCTACTCTGTGATAGCGAAGTATTAGGTATAGCTGGTCCTGTCTCCGTCCGTCTGTCCGTCACAAGTCGGTATTATATCAAAACGGATGAACAGATCGAATTCGTTTTTGGCACAATGGCTATTATCGGCTTAGCCTATATTTCATTGGCAGAAAATTCGGGTAATGGAAAAAGGGTACTTCTCTCTGGAAGTTTGTCTTAAACTCCGGAGTTAGGCGGACGCTCGGTGTGATAAACGGGCGATGGTTGTCGGTCGCCAGTTTATCACACTGAGCGTCCACCTTTGTTTACAATACGACGGATGTAACGCAGCGCGTCGCGCGGGTCCGTCTGTGGCAGCTGAGACTTGTTACGGTAGGCCTACAGTTGGTTGCCTATGATATCGCAGAAAAAGTCACGAAAAAACGCGCCCGTTGCTGTCCACGAGAAATGCTCTTAACGTAGACCGAGTCGAAATAACCGGACACAGGTTGACGATGAAAAACGGGACAAATATCGCATCACTGGTCTCGGTAGGGCAACATGATTTTTTTCATTCTTCTGTCATAAAATTTCCGGCCTTCTGACGCAATGGTGTAATGTCTTAAGCTCAATTTTTAAAGGGCCGAGTTTTTTTCGCCCCAGAACATGCACGTCACTGCTAGAGAGAGACTAATTATACCGATTATTAACGACTAAAAAATACAGTTCGACTCAGCGTACAACGACACGGCGAGGACGGATACGTTACGTAATGTCACGTGACTACTCACTTCTACGTCAGTGACAACGCAAAGGCCCACGTGGACTATGCAGGTGTACAACCAATACAGGTAAAGATACAGGTACACAAGACCGGTCTGCCACTGTGAATCAACGCAAATCATTGCAGATCCATTTAAATATTAGCGTCGCTGTACAGCTGCACTGTATCACGGGCGTCAATCCATTAGGGGCAGATGGACGGGTTCCCCAAAGTTTGGGCTTGGGACGCCAGCGACTCTGTCCCTCAAAATGGATAACTTGCAATTACAGGTAAATAACGAAAAAAATATTTTGGGTGACACCAAACGTCTTTACTTCAAGCCAAAATTGCATTGAAATTGTTGGCGGCCAGGGCTACGCCTCCAACCGCATTCGGGGTTACAACACTGACCCAACCGAACCCATAGGTCGGTTGATTTGTCCTGAGTAGCCAAATCTCGAATCAATTGCTCAGCTTTGTTAAGCAAAACACGACATTTTAAGAACCACAAAACGTCTTTCCTACCAGCCAGAGGTGTACTAAAATCGTTGGAAGCCAAGCAGCGGACTTCCGCTTCTGACTCCGCTAGGACCTTACGACCCTCCTCCGTATTACCTAGTCGACTTATTTGACTCCGATGCTGGATACAGACCAACGCCACTGAACAATACGACTTTAGCTCCGTATTTTGTGCTGTGGTTTAAAACATATCCTCCAATTCACATTTCACTAATGCCATTTTCGAGAACGTGCCTCAAATGACGGACGCTTTTTACGACTGATAAAATAAACTGCTTGTATTCCGGTTTGCTGACCTGTGTCTTAACAAAAGTCGCAATACGTATGAATCCATTATTGTTGGGAAGTACTTTAAATGCTAACATTTAAGAAGTAGTCTAAGTATTTTAAGTATCCAAAAATACATAGAAGTTGTGTTTGAAATACATTGTTGTGCTACTTTTTATACCACTACGCAAAATACTTTTACGCAAACATTTGTTACAAATATTCTGTGTTAAGTACTTTTTAAACTAGAAAATTGGCTTCAACGCTCCACGCCTTCGCTACGTCGACGGCCTGCTGTGACCTTGACTTTTGACCTTTGACCGCCAGAATCTAACCAGGTCATCAGTATAGGGGAATATGTGCTAGCTTTTCGTGAGATATCGTAGTAACAATATCTGTCCGGTCGAACGAACGGACGAACGCCGGAGGATGAAGAGCCGGAAAACATAACGTCTTCGACGACGCTGTCATGTCGCGAAGGCATAAATACTCTTTGGCCCGTTTAAACCGCGAAAAATGGGACTATCGCTAGTGAGTGTTGGAAAGTGGATCGTATATAGCCAGGCTGTGAAAATAATGCTTACATCTACTGGCTTTGTATGGGCCCGCCCATAGCCCGCCGAAGTGTGTAAATTTTATGCAATCCGGATCCGTGCAAGTCCGTGACACACCTTACGACATGCGGTAATCTGCGGAAATTTGCTGTGATCGGCTGTAATCTCGGTCATGATTTGCGGCAGCTCGCGGCCGGCATTCAGGCAGACCACACGAGGCGGCAATCTGCTCGCGTAAACGCTACACTGTAGAGCATCTAATAGATCTTCCACCCGGAAAGCCTTCTCTCGAGGTCGCACCGACCACTTCAGCGACATTCTAGCCGACCGTGAATATTCGGTTGGCGACTACTTATTTTAAGTTTCTATTTTAGATCTGCTTTTCAGCCACGGTACCGTAACTGTTGCCCAACTTCATTTCGCTTCTCAATTAGCTGACTGCATCTATAGTCGAAAAGAGGAAATTTTCATCCGGTAACTGAATTTTAACCTATGACCTTGACCTTTGAACTTGACCTAAAAAAATGTCAAGATGAGCCAGCGTGCCAATTGTCTACCTCATAAGTCATTTAGTTAAAAAGCTGTTATCTGGACATACGCACAGAATGACTCAGACAACGGACCGAACCCTCTGTCTGGACCACTGGTCAACCGTAAACATTACAGACTGATGGCAGTCATGTTCTCCTCCACAATGTTCGTTACGCCATGTTCACACCAGTAACATTGTCGAATGTACAAGTCGAACGATTGTTTCGACAAAGTCGAACGTTGCTTCGGCATTGTTGCCGGTGTGGACGGGGCTTTAGGCGCAGCAAGTATGATCAACAATAATTCTATCGAAGTGTTCACTATTTACGATCAGTGTAATTATCACGCGAATATCTACATAGCTTTCCGAATAGCGCAGTAAAATATACAACGTTATAACGTGCATATTCATTCACTCTGAGCTTCTTCGTAGGGGACACATTATGTACTGTCGAACTTCGTCATCAGGGCTCTGGGTTATTTGCAAGAAAAAGTCCTCTCCGCTGACTATTCCTCTTTCCACCGAAATTATGAGGGTTGTTTTCACTTAGACGACCGAAGTAAGTCGCCTTTCTGACGCATGTGTGCGGCTAGTTGTTACGCTGGCCGAAAAGTATAATGTAACGGTCTGGCGTCCGTCCGTCTGTCTGTCTGTCCCTTCGGCATACTCACCGTGATTCACCGGGGTCACAATGCGACACGGCCAGCGTATATACATTTCGGCGCGACTGACCAACATACTTGACGGATCCATCCTTTCTCAAAACAAGCACAGTGACAAATTTGGGTCTCGGAAAACAAGAACTCTGTAGGGATCTAGGGTCGCCAAATTTTAAAAATAGAAATTTAGGCGCAAAAGGTGCAATTTGGGCTATTGAACTCTTAAAATATCGGACATTTTGGCACTTTTTGTGGGCTAACTGAGTCAAAGGGAAGGGGACTTCCTGTTCTGCATCCGTCACAAGAGCAGTTACTACCTATGCGACAGATAGCGACAACATCGCCAGTTCAGATGCTAAAAAAGAGTTAATGAAAGCGTGAAAGACGCAACCAAGGCTCTGGAACGACAGGACACACAAGTCAGCAACGCACGGTCAAAAATAACGTATTGCTCGATAAAAAATAATAATTCGTCACAAGTCAATGACGCGACAAGACAAGCGACTGCTGCAGACGCAATAGCGAACAGCGCGTTGCCATGGATACAGTTGCCTATAGCAACAGTGACGGACAGTTGTCAGCACTAGGCCTGTAACTATAGCAGCAGGTTTCGACTTAGGTCTCTCCAGTGTACAATTTAAGGAATCTCTGGAGTCCACAATAGGGAATGTGGGGGAACGAAATCCCTCCGAAGCTATAGCAGTTTTGTCAAATGTATATTATTTTTTGACGTTTTGTTAAATTAGGGAAAAGCCTCAATAGAGGTAGCAGTGACCACCGTAGTTTAATTTCATTCGCCAGAGGCCGCCAGCAGTCGAACAGCCTCCGATCGTAACATGCATCCTAACCGTACCCTTGACCATAGCCGTGAACTTTGATGTATGACCTTGACCTACGACCTTGACCTCGGTTGGGTCACAATAAACCGCCATGCCGAATATCTAGGTCAAAGGTAATTTTAAACTGACACACAGAGACACACACTGCGAACAAATCGCACTGCCCGGACTACTAAAGTGGCTGGTCAAAATCTATTTCAAAAATTTTTTTAGTTTCTACTGCAAATGTATTTTGAGTTCCGCGTTTTTGTCGGATTCCACGTTTAAATGATACTCTAAGGCTATCACTCACCGTAGACCTATACTATCCGCTTATCTTACCATTATCGTAATCATCGTTAAATTGCCTGCCTTATCTGTATCGTGTCGTTGCGCTGTTCCGGTTATCCCGGACTGACGGACTGCCTTCACGGACTTTTGCCCGGACCGTTTCTTCTTGACTACTCGGTCTTTGTTTTTAGTTTTCCCTTATTTTTCGTCGTGCTCCAGATTAAGCTGTCCATCTCGTCAGCTTTAAAGCGCACGTAAATATATCGTATCGTATCGTATCGTATCATAGATATCACCACCGTTCGTATCCCATTAGTGGCCTATCTTATCATTGCTCTGACATGGTTGGTCGACAAAGGGTCTCTAAAGACCTGCTCCAAAAGAAACCATTTTCATAACAGCAACATCTAATGTGACTACTTCCAAGCTAAATTTGGATTTGACAAGGTATCAGTGTTTAGCTCGTAAAGTGATCTGTTGTAAATACAATACACTGTAGCGACGAACTATTATGTTGATAACAGCTCACACTTTATCTGTGTACTCCTGGAATCTTATCACATCCAAAGGTAGCTTGGAAGTAGGGCGATCGTGCATTTTATAGGTCCCAGTTTTATACTCCGTGGAATCATCGTGGAAAACATTCCGTGCAAATCATTCAATTAAATTTCCATTGAAAACTTTTTCCATGGTAATTTCACGTGGGAAAAACATGAAAGCTTCACGCCACGGAAATTCCCTAGAATTCCATGTAAAATACTCCGTGGAATTACCTTGGAACACGACGAGTCTCCATGGAGTTTTCATATGTTTTGTTCATGTGGAATTACCATGGGAAAAAAATTCCATAGAATGATTTCCACGGAATGTTTTCCGTGGTAATTCTATGCTGTATAAAACTGGCACTTCTAAAATGCAGGATCGCCGGAAGTAGTCACTGTGGATGTGCCACCGGAAGTAACTGTTATGAAAATGGTCTACTAACACCAGAGGTTCTGTTCTGGTGAGTCAGGCCCAGTCTGGACTAACGCCGGAAAAAGAAAGGCTGGTTGGAAAAAATTGAAAGCAATATCTTATCATCTCGTTGTCGTCAGTGTTTCTGCCACAGCATCAGCGCCTCGGCGGCTGCGGCACTGCGACTCAGTTCTTCGTCGGAACTGGCGAGGTACTCGCGGCCAAGTCTCGACCGACTGACGTTCCACTCGACCCAGAGACGGGTCACTTCGGTGACGTTCTTCCCGGCCAAGTCTCGACGGATGCAGCAGCGAAGTCCCCGTGTCCGCGCCCGACATCTTCTGTCGGTGCCGGTAGCGATGATGGAAAGGCGACAGACGCTGTCTGGGATGCTTCTGGCGCTGCTGCTGCTGCTGCTGGTGATGATGATGCTGAGAGATAAGATGAAGCTGAGGTAAGTGCGGATGATGGTTCGACTGCGGAAGATCTCCATCCACCTCGTGACCCAGCATCCTGGACGTAAGCGGGTCGTGCGAGTTCTTGAGGCAGGATTTCTTCCGCCGCAGTTCGTCGATGGTCTTGAGATCTTCGACGTCGAACTCGCTGGACGGAAGACAGATGTACCGTCGCTGGTCATCCGGGCTGTAATCGTTGTCGAATCTGAACGTGTTGCATCGCTCGACCTGTTCGCACCGTACGTCCACCATGCTGCCGTTAGCGTTGAACGTGTACACAACAGGTGCCCGCTTTACCTCGCCGTCCTCGCGACCACGTGACCTTTGGTGAACTACGACCTCCGGCTCACCGGCGTGACCTCCTCTGACGTCGTTGTGGTGTGACGTCAGCAGTTTCTGCGTGTCGAGGTTCACGACGGCGGCGGGCGTCATGACGACGTTGCCGCTGCTAGGCGACGGCGTCATGTGACGTCGCTTGACTCCATACGTCATCTCGGCGTCAAGCCGCTGCCTCGCCTGCTGTACCCGCTTGTAGTGGAACCGGACGAACGACGCGACGATCAGGCCGAGCAGTAAGACCGTGAACACCACGTACCACAGCCACAGGAATTCGCCGTCCCCCGACTCGGCCCACGCCGCCGTCGCGTTCTCCGCGTGACCGGAAGTGACGTCATTCGGCGGCGTCATCGTGGCGCCCGCCGAGAAGCGAACAGGTGAGTGTATATATCACGCGCGGTTCAGCCGCCTGCCACGCCGCTTCCAGGTCACGTGATTAGCGTCGGCGGGAATAGCGGCGTCCGACGCCGCGGACAGCCGAGTTGCGTTTCATTGTCGCCGACAGATTAGCAGACGGCGGCAGGGGAGTGGCGGATCACGTGACCAGAACTAGAACGACCTAGGCGGGTCGGGCCGGATG
>Ga0209780_1005210_pt1 | contig 10213 bp, 5 predicted proteins | sample WorMetexBAHAMAS2_FD_187384 | JGI IMG/M metagenome (GOLD analysis project Ga0209780, IMG submission 187384) | Marine gutless worms symbiont microbial communities from Max Planck institute for Marine Microbiology, Germany - Inanidrilus exumae... | ecosystem: Host-associated > Annelida > Digestive... | reverse complement strand
TCCCCCTCCCTTCCTTTCCATACAGGTCAAGGACGACAGACGCCAGCGACCGTTACTAGTCTGCCCCCCCCTACACTATGTGTAGGCGGGCCAGTAATAAACTTACCACAGAAAACATCAGCACAGTTCTTAAGCACCGTTTGCAATCCGCCATTTTCAGATTTCAGCTGTGACAAAATGTCCTTGTCAAACATGTATCCAATGTCCGAGAGTGGAATGCAGCCTTTACAGCACAACAACAGAAACAAGATAACACACAGATCATTCTCATTTGTGATGTACGACCTACTAGCGAAGTGATGGAACACCTACTGAACTGGCTGGTTGTTAACTGGCCAGTTGTTAACATTTACCGGTATATAAGATATGCAACTTCACAGTTTTTGGCCATATTTTGATTACAGCTGCTATTTTTATATTTCTGGCTGAAAGTACAACATCGCAGTTAGATTGGTGTGACATAAACGAATGAACGAACCAACCAACCAACCAACCACATGTATATAGCATGCATTGGCATTATGTGCATGTGCAGGGTGCTCATAAAAATATGAAAAAAAGTGTGCACCAAACCTACCGCCTCTATTCCACGTTTTATTCTCGAGTGTCACTAGGTTAGTTGCACGAGAAAGTATGTCCATCAGAACAGTTGTTTGGATTAGTTGTTTGCTGGAATTATCGATTGCCACTGCATTCCGTGGTTTTTCTGAAGCCAGCCTTGGCACGAACTGCACTGATGGAGGACTGTCTATGCAGTCAGTGGCCGTCTTGGACACTGGACCATCAGCTGAACATTGCCGTTGCAAGAACTTTTGTCGTTCAACTTCAACAACTGCCTCATTCTCCGGTGGATAAGTACGATCAATACCAACAAAACACACCTGCCACATTCGACAACATTTCACTACCATATCATCCACTGCAGGTGACACGCTCAATTTACTTGTAACCAGCTTTACTTTTCTGGAGTGATCCTAGGCTGGGCTGCAGATAATCGGAGCAGGTTTCTAAAGGCTTGATGCCTTTCGAGTCGCTCAAATAACAGTTTAAAATGCACAGAAGGTAACTCGAAACATTATCCTAACAACGGAAAATCGTCGTCCATTGGCCTCATCTTCCCCATCAACCAACTCCATACACAGACAAACTCTCAGATGTAGCATGCTGACACACAGACAAACAACCATACACACAGACAAACTCTCAGATGTAACCAACTCCTGAGTGAATTAAGACAATTGCTCCATACACAGACAAACTCTCAGATGTAGCATGCTGACACACAGACAAACAACCATACACACAGACAAACTCTCAGATGTAGCATGCTGACACACAGACAAACAACCATACACACAGACAAACTCTCAGATGTAACCAACTCCTGAGGGAAGACAATTGCTCCAGCTCTCTGATACACAGTAGATGCCTATCTAGTCACATGCTTCGTCCACTAGTATGACGGCCAAATAAGCACTGGCAGCAGAGCAAGTATGTATGTATGCGTGGTTGGTTGCGTGGCACAGTGGTAGAACGTCAGTCTGTGACTGGCGAACTTTCCCTGTTCTAGGCTTGACCTGCAGCTGATGGGTGACCACTTATGTTCATTCTAGGCTAGACTATGATTGACAAGGTCAGTAAAACTATGACCCCTGTTTAAATTAGTGAATGCTAGTAAAGTTGGAAGATGAGTTATCAACCGTGTTCGGTAGTAATTTGTTACGAGTAACATTGTTACTGGTAACAACGTTACATTTTTATGGAACCTGTAACGAGTTAGATTATGAAAAAAGTAACAAAGTACCACATCGAGTTACTTTTTAAAAGTAAGTATTCTGTAACTGAATTATAGATGTCTTTACTCGTTACAATTTTCTGCACCATAGCACTACTTCGAAATCCTGCAGGAAGAAAACGTGAAAGTTACCTGCAGGAAATGACTACCACAAAAAACAGTGTTTATTTTACGTGTAGTGTGGTATTTTCAGCAGGTCGTCCACTCGTCCTAGTGCAAATATATTGTGTAATGTTGCATCTACGGCTTTCAATCGTACGGCCTTCTGAACAGCAATAGGCAATTAACTGGTCTGACTACATGTAAAGCAACTGAAAAGTAACTTGTTACCGTTAAAATGTAACTGTAACAAGTTACTAATGCAGAAAAAGTAACTTGTAACTATAACAGATTACTTTTAAAAAGTAACTTTCCCAACACTGGTTATCAACAACTTGTGACAGAAACAACAGCCCACGCCAAGACATCAACAACACACACGGTCGTGTATGAAGACAAGCCAATCATAACTCTTGACTTTAGTTTAGTTGATACATCAGCAAAGTGTACAATCAGCAGTTATAAATACATAACCAGATGATGTGACACTAAACAAACATACGAACTCGCTTTGTCGATGGTATTCGCTGAACATCTTCTTGGACAAGAAAGCCACACGCTTCACCAATGTTGTGTATATAGCGGAGGTATGTGCGGTAATGGCTGCTACCAGTGCTTCTGTGTGCAAACTTCTGTGTGAAGTCCCACGTACAGCATGGCAGAAGGAAGTAACAGCATTTATAGTGTGACCTGATTACACAGCACCAACCAACGGCTGCGTTTAATTCACTGCTGTATCATTAGCATTAAAACTAGAGCAGCACCAAAGTGTATGCAATGAACATACACAGGCAACATAACTACCTAGTGAACGTCAACCAAATCGTCCTTCTTACATCCTGTTAGAACTCTGTAAAGTCTCAAAGCATACTGTATATGACATCGTCCGCTCCACAGCATCTGCCTGAAATTCGAATTACACACTCACTAGAAATGATGCCACCGAGTAGGACGGATATAATATTCTACTGGTGGTTGCCTAGATCATACAGTTTGTAACTATAGCCACGTCCTTATGTAGTAGAACAGTAGCAGGTTCAATGTGGCATGATTTCTTAAATATTTGGTGTTTCACAATGCCATGACCTTCACATTAGAATGATAAAGTCAACTCACTCACTCATGGTTGGTTGGCTAGAATTTACGTAGCAGATTATTCATATATCTTGCAGCCAAAGGCACGTTCAACATAAATAATGTTATACAGCGCCTTTATTAATTTATCGTACAAATTAATACTTGTGATAAAATTTGAGTGATTAAAATTGATTAACTAAAGAGTTCATTGATGTTCCTGTGAGAACAGCATGGTTTCCATCACATGGACTCCAATAGAAACTCATGGGAACACTCCTGTTAGCAAAACTCTGTGACTAGCTATACTTAAGACATTTCACAGCGTTAATGGTCATGACTGCATAAAAGTACTTGTACATCTGTCCCAGTCCTGCTATTATCTTTGATGCACTTATCGTGAATGTCATACCTGACGAGCTGCATAATGGCTTGCAGCATAACGATCATGAACTAGAAGAGCTCTGTAGAGCGCATACCTCCGCCACCGACCTTGACCTTCCAAAATGTAATCACCTCGTCCCTGTGGCCAAGGGTACGACCGACCAAGTTTGGTGACAATCTGGACTTGAACTGTCGACAGGATTGACTGAATAAGTTAAGGTTTTACGTCCCACTCGACACAAAATAGGTCATTTCAGAGACGTTCTTCCCCGCCAATCTCGTCTTAGTACTGAAAAATTGCCGACAGGAAGTTGTTCACGAACATACCTATAAATATACCTATATATCTACCTACATGCCGACGCCAGTGAAAACATAACCTCCCATCATCTTCAGTGTGGGAGGTAAATATAAACAAAACACAGCACCTGGCAGCAATGAGAGGGATCCACGGCGTCAACTCATCACTGTGATTACCTATCAACCAGTCCGTCTCAGGATACGTCAAACCGTCGGATGCAATCAGCGCAGCTTCCTGCTCACAACCAGTTCGCTTTTGCTCTGTATGTTACTATGAACTAAGATCTTAGTCATATACAGTACAGGTGGCGCAACGGCTAGAGCGTTGGACTTGCGATCAACAGGTCGTGGGTTCAAATCCTACTCAGGGCAAAAGCTGAGTAACAACCTTGGGCAAGTTGTTCACACCTATGTGCCTCTGTCACCAAGCAGTATAACTTGGTACCGGCCAAGGGGTGGTGATACTTTGCGGCTGGGAAGGTAACCGCAGGCCTGGCGGAAAGTAATGACAGCCTACCGCCCGGTGGATGACTTATAGTCACTTGCAGGCTGACTGCCTGTATACCGGGATCAGCTCCTGGCCCAACGCTTGGTAACGAGTATGGGAAGCCTTTACCTTTTTTAAAATATACAGTTCACCTAGAAGACAGTGCATTCTGCTGAGATGCACACCACACTGAGGTCTAACATTCTGTCTGAGTTCTGGCAATAATAAACAACAAGAGCCTCCGATGCTGATGACAGGCCCACGTGATGCAGAGGCTCAGTGCATGCTAAATATTCTGTATCACATCATATGCTAATCAAACCATTTATTCTACTTGGCCTAGCTGCTCAATACAGGCCTCAACGGTGGGTGTGATGTGATCAACAGTTGTCCGACGACCATCAGAAGTTTATGACACTTACCAGTGAACTAAACTGATAGCACCTGAGATGACCAGCCATTCCAGAGATGTTGGAATTTCACCGAGATTTTAGGCGTCAGAAAACTAGAGTCCCTGGGCTATCGTATGGCGTTGTTTGCGTGATCCTAGGTTTAACCGTCTTAGCAGAACACCGACTTGTGACAGACGGATGGACAGACACATGATGGCTGCAAATGCCATGCTAGCATAACGTCGCGAAGGAAAACATTGTACCAGTTTGACGCAAACACAAACAAGCATTAGTACACACAATGTATTTGTGCAAACGATAATCCTGTGACCTGGGCCTTTGATCTTTCTACCTCAAAAAGCAATATGGACCGAGGCAATGTCAGGGACTAATATTATAGCAAGCGTCAAGTCAGCATTGTCAAAGACTTTCATTTAATCGTGTTAACAATATACATACATGCAAACAGACATACAAACACCGTGACGGCTCTACCCTAGTCAACATTTTTCGTAACTAGCACGGACAATAAATTTACAAAATCTTCACAACAGACGGCTATAGGCTGCCCATACAATGTGCATGTACTACTGTTGAGACTTGAGTTCAATTGTTACACATGTAAGATACTTGTTAGGATATGACTGGCCCACTCAGCATAATGAAATATGGATAGAGTTTTAACGTCATTTCCACTGCATCACTGCTGACGTGGACTGCACACTTTTGTATACAAACACCATTTAACAGCTATTTATAAAGTGACTACTGCGTGGATCCGCATAACATACTACCATACAACATAACACAAAGGTCGACATAATACCTTAAGGCAAGCCACGCTGCTCAATTCATCCCAGATTTTCCGTCGTCTAATATCAACTCCGTAACCTTCATGCTGAAAACACAAAAATTAACTTAAAATGTTATTTAACAAGTATGTGTCGGTCTTCAGTGAGACTGCAACATTGCCGCTGTCTGTGTATGTAAACCACGCTTTACCGCCGCACTAGCCATGCTAGCAACACCGGGTTTTCCCTGCGTCACTTAATGGCTGCTGCCGCTCGACAATAACCACGCACGACAGACAAACTGCTGGTGTTTTCATGTGTGGTGTTTTTTGCCATCATGGGACAGACAGATGGACGGACAAATGCCAGACTGTTGCATACCCGCTATCTGCTAGGCACAGTCATCAGCAATAAAACAAGCAGATTATACAAATATCTCCATGCATCTCACTTCTCAAAACCAAATTCACCAGGACAATGACCAATTAAACATTGTTTGCGTGTGTGTGTCCGCATGTTTGTGTGTGTGTGTCCACATGTGTGTGTGTGCATAGGCCTGACGTGCAACTTACACCTTCACTTGTCAGGATGTGGACCAGCAGCCCATTGCCACAACCCAAGTCAACAAAAGACTGCTTCTTTGTCAAAGACTTCGCTATCCTCTCCTGTTGCCACAAAACCTATCAAACACAACACACATAATGCTGCACACTGTACATACGACTTCTAATTATATATAATATGCATTTTATACACATCTCTGTTTGATTTACCACATTCAAATAATGGGTTGTGGGTTACATCAGATATAGGTTGGTTGTAACATAGCACGAATTTACTAACATAGTGTGTCACGCTGTCCCTCTGGAGTAACTGAGCTGGAGATTAACGTTCCCTTTCAACACAAAAATAGGCTACATTGGGGACAGGGTATTGGGTGGAGATTTAGTTCTGTCAGGTTGAGGATGGCCAATGATACAGTAACCTCCCGACCTCGTTGCCTTTTTGTTCAGCGACGGCCCAAAATGGGAAAAATAGGGAAGGCTGATTTAAGTTATTACACTAGCGCCTACAACAGGGTGGAACCTAACCAACCACCACAAGACCTATTTATCAGTTCAATGTGATATCTTGTGTAATTGTTGTTCATCAGTTCCTATAACATATCAGTACATAACGACTCTTGTTGTATAATATCTTTACCATGTGAGTTTGGCTATGGAATGTTTCTTTTAGGTAAAACCAAAAAGAAGCATCCCGGATCCTCCCACCCACGTTGCCCATTCCACCCTATACATCAGACATACCGGTAAATGACAAAGAAAAATATGATAAAAACACAAAGTTACAACAAATGTAAAATTTTGTATGTGTTAAAAACACCAAAAACTCATTAAAACAACATTTACTGTATGCAGCTTAATGTCTCACTAGCAGATAGGCAGCAATGTTAATGTCCTCATAAATAAACTTCTGTGGATCGGTCTGTTCACACCAAATCTGAAAGCATAATAAACACAAACTTGCAACAAAAACTATTCAACAAACATAATACTGCCAGCCGCGGGATGTCGAATTATCTCATGCAGTACAAAAGTAAGTTTCTTGCAATGTGGATCATGAAGAGCTACTTTTACCGCGCAACACTATGCCAGTGCGGTATATGCTGTCGTCGTGTGTCTGTCTGTCTGTCACAAGCCAGCACTGCACCAAAATGGCTAAATGTAGGATCACACAAACAACGCCATACCATAGCCCAGGGACTCTCGCTATATCTCAGAAATGGTGCAAGATAGGGACATAGTTACTATGGAACACTAACAGGAACTCGTATGCACTCTATCAAATGGCGCTATTTCCAATGACCTTGAGTGACCCCTAACTACCCCTAACCACCCCATTTTCGATATTTTGTATCGCCTTTCATACCTTCGTAGTGAGTAGATGCAGTGACTTAAAATTTGGTAGACAGGTTGACCGTAGCAAGTGCTGGCCCATGTTTGGCAAATCATCCCTGAAAGAGGTGTGGTCAGGTCACGTGAACCATTTAAATTTTGGTGGGCACCAACCATATCTCCAGAATGGCTGAAGCAAGAGTGGTCAAATTTTGACGGGGTGCGTCAATTTTCGCCGACGCGTGACACAAATCGGTTACCATAGCAATGTCCCTTAAGCGAGCTGTCGCAAGTGCGATATATTATTATAAATGATGCTGTCTATTGGAGGGAAAGGGAAATTAGCATAGATGCAGGACGACGAGCTATTTACTGAGAAACAAACGTCATTTACATGTGTGTAACAGTCCGACAGTGACTTACACTAACGAGAAAACGCCCATATTTCTCCTTCAGTCGCTCGTAAGTAACACTGTAGGACTCTATGTCAACAAGACGAAGGGAAAGAGTTTCAATATTCATATGTGACTGTTGGCTCCATCCAGCTAGCTTCACCAGCAGCACACTGGCCAGCCAGTCCATGGTACAGCTGCAATGCCCCTGCTTCTCTTCACTGGACGGACTCAAAACAGAAAGTGTAATTCTGTTCACATTTCGCACACACATTACAACATATAATACAAACCAAGTGCAAATATTGTAAAACAAGTCTCTGCTGCCACTGACCTGACAGATCGGTGCGATGCAGTGACTCATGCCCACCATGTTATACACAGATGCCGATGGTCAGTGTGATAAACTGGTGACCAACATCATCACCAGTTTACCACACTGACCGTCCAACTAAATTGACAGCACCGGAGACCATCAGCCGTTCAAGAAATATGGTTGGTGCCCACAAAAATAAATACTCACACGACCTGACCATGCCCCTTTCAGGGAAGGTTTGCCATCCATGGCTAGTACTTGCTACTGTTAACCTACATACCAAATTTGAAGTCTCTATCTCCACTCACTACTAATATTTTCTAATATTGTACTGACATTTAAATTTTTGTAATTTAAATTTATTGCCGCTAGTTTTTTAAAGTTCATGTTGTAAGTCTTGAACTCAACTTTCGTTGCATTTGTTGACTCCACATGCACACTGTAACAATTTCTATAGCTTTGTCGACCCCCGTAGTAATTGTGGAACAATTCAAACACTGGCCTATATTCTCTATAAATTGCGGTGCTGGTAAAGCTGCTGAGTTAGTGTTGCCTATATGCAGAGACTGGCAGAGCTGTAACTTGGCTAGGCAAGCAATAAATCGATTGCACCAGACCCCCTTAGGCGATCGATCGGCATGATTGATCGATCGATCGCCTCAGATGGAAAGCACTGCATGTATCATTTCCTATTAGCTAGGAAAGATTTTCAAAAGCAGCACAGCACCGCCACATACCGCTGGTCATCAAGATACTGGAACATGTAAGTCTTGTCAGAGGTTGGCAAAGTTGTATCATCATCCGTACACACAAAACAAACTGGTACAAACACCACTGTCCTCTCACACCAGCCTACAACAGCACAACTGTATAAGTTAGTTGGAGTTTAGACCATTAGATGGACACAAAGAAGCAACCGCATTGACTAATGTTCACTGGACATACTTACAGACATCAGTATGCAGAGATTGGCAGAACAGCTTATAGTATGACACTATAACAACACTGACAATTAAATTTAGCAAGTGGACTTTTGAACATGCTGGATCTGCCATGAACTAACGGCTGTTACAGTTCTAGACCATGGATGCTAGTTGGTTGCAAATAGTGCAATTGCAAAATAACACATAACAACTGCAACACAAACAAAAATAATCTATACTACTGAGTTGCCAATTGTAATGCTGGATTTGGCTTGCATGGCATCTAAGCAACAAGCTCTAGCTGCACTCAGGCTCCAGCAAGCCCTGGCTACCGAAGACTGTCAATCCACGTGAGAACAGCTAGCTTGCAGATAGTATGAGAAGGGAAAGGAGAAAAGAAGGAAGGGAAAGGACAACACATAGCATGATAATCCCACAGATGGGTCTAGTGGCAAAGCTTCTAGTAAATACTAGATACAGAAGCTAGTACTGTAAATAAACATTAACATACTCACTAATTAATGCCAATTCCAGCGACTTATTGAAACGACATCTCTGTTTTGGAATCAAGCACCTCAGTAATGCGAACAATCCAGCAGATCTGACTGACTGATGGTTCAGTGATGAAAATGAACATTGAATATGCTGACTGGCATCAGCACTTAGTGTACGATAAACAACATCTGAGATGCCAGACAAACTACAAGTCAATAGCATACAATCAATAGGCACTTTAGAAGTCTGCCATGCAACACAAATATAAGACATGCAACAATACCTGTTGCATATTTTTACAAAGTGCATATAATTAATGGAATCTAATAAAAACTATGGCAAGTTCACCAACACATACTGGGTGACACTGATGAATGGGAACTGGCAGCTGATTTTGTCAGCTGTTCATAAACAGGTGGCATCACCGCCATTTTATATACTGTCAATATTGTCCTCTTTTTGTTTTACTCCATCTGCCGACAACTGCGGGTCCTGTGTCGGTAACCAGCACAAGTCTAGCTCCCCTGGTCAGTGTTAGGGCCGTCGCCAACACTGACAGCGATCTGACAGTCTGTGTGGTGGCAGTGACATTTGGACCGATGCAAGGCTATTTTCAGTTTGGCCAATCACACACTGAAGATAGCGTGACGAAAGACTACAATCGAAATCGTGTCAGTTTTTTCCACAATGAAAATAAAAATTAACAACCACCGTTTACTCAGTAACAGTAACAGCAGCATTTGTAATAATAATAATAATAATAACCAGGATGATATTTATGGTGCTGTCATCATGGCACAGCCATTGCGAGAGTTCACCCGGTTCATTTGATGAATGCAGACTCAGCGCCGAGGTGGCCGCCAACCCTCA
>Ga0209780_1005209_pt1 | contig 10214 bp, 6 predicted proteins | sample WorMetexBAHAMAS2_FD_187384 | JGI IMG/M metagenome (GOLD analysis project Ga0209780, IMG submission 187384) | Marine gutless worms symbiont microbial communities from Max Planck institute for Marine Microbiology, Germany - Inanidrilus exumae... | ecosystem: Host-associated > Annelida > Digestive... | reverse complement strand
GGTTTAGGAAAGGTAGTTCATGCTTAACCAATCTCTTGTTATTCTTAGACAAGGTTTTACACAGTATTGATGATGGTTTTTCGGTAGATGTTGTTTTCCTTGACCTAGCCAGGGCCTTTGACAAGGTACCACATAAACGGTTATTGGAAAAGTTAAGAAAGCACGGTATAGGAGGAAAGCTTCTTAATGTAATTGGTAACTGGTTGAGTAATAGGAAACAAATGGTATGTATTAAGGGCAGATGGTCAAGTTGGATTTCAGTATGGAGTGGGGTTCCGCAAGGATCTGTTATAGGACCCTTACTATTTCTGATATTCATTAATGACTTGCTTTATTGCTCGGCCTTCGCCCATTCCCATCAAATATTTATTTTAGCATCGCTGATATTAGTATAAATTAAATTTCCGACTCGGTCTTGCCTGCAATACGTCACGCCGTCACGGTATAGCAGACCTGTTTATATGCAGTCCAACATAGTTGCAGCGGTACAGTGCAAACCGGCTGCGTTCACGATTGTTGGAAATATGAACTGCAGGATGGCTCATAATAATTCTACTGTTTATTACATTGAATGTCGCTGTGGAATTACGAGTTATAAAGACTGATCTCGAATTGAACATTCATAGATCATAACTGCTTCACCTCATTTCTGTGGACGACTTATTCGTTAAACGTAAAGGCACTCGGTAGGGTGCACACCCCGCCACGACACACTGAACACACTGAAACAGGCACAGCGTCGTTACCTGCGAGCATCAGCTGCGTGCGTGCAAGTGAAGTAGGTTGTTCCAGTACAGCCTCAGACGTACATAGTGGTCCCGTTCTACGCGAAGCCCAGCAGTCCCACTGTGGCGGCATTTTACCTATGTCCAGAATATTTCTTCTAAAAATTAATCAACTTTTTGCGGTCCATAATCTAACAGCAAATTTCTTTAAAATATATCTATTTTGTTGACCTTGAGTGACCTTGTACTCATTTGCCTATTGCAAGCCTTTTAAAATGCATGATTGATCGTACATTTTTGCTACTGTTAACAATATTCCAACTGAGAGATTGTCGCAAGATCTGTCTGCGACAGCTGAGCCTCATATAACGATAGCGCCGTTTTTCTGAGGAGAGTAATTAATAAGTTAACGACAAGTACAGACAGCGAGGGCTCAAAGCCTCAAAGGAAAAGTAAATTGGACCTGAAACAAACCGAGCCTCGGCTGTTGAGCGACTATAAACCTGGCTGATGTCGCCTTGCCCGCGCAGGACGAAGAAAGAGAGATAAAAGAACGAAAGAAAAAAACACTCTTGCGGCAATGCAGATGTGTTGTTCACGAATTTCAAAGGCGATCACAAACCGGATTCCCGTTAAGTTAGCGAGGGCTGCCGAGAAGCGCCTAGATACGGCGCTTAGCTGTGATCTTCGTAACTGGCGGAGTTAGTTAGAGATTTTAAAGGTAATCCTAGTAAGTTCTAACCCATAGATGAGAAACCACCCCTGAAAGGTGCCAGGTCAGGTCATGTGATCCATTTACGTTTTATGGGCCCAATCGTATCTCTGGAACGGCTGAAGCTAGAGTTGTCAAATTTTGTGCACAGGTAGGCTTTATCAACTCCTGGCCTACAGAGGACAAACATCACAAACCACCCTTAGAATTGGCGTGGTCACGGTCATGTAACCTTTTTTAATTTTGGGGCCCCAGTCACATCTTTGGAATAGGTAAAGCTAGGCACTTGACGTTTAGTGTGCTGATTGATATTGGGGACTAGGCCTACTACTGCATGTGTGATAGATTACCCCCGATTATCCTTGAAGGTCACTCAAGATCATCAGAATTACCGCTATTCGATAGGCCACCTATTACTTACTGTTAATTGTGTTGTAAAGACGAGTTCATCTTACACCGTTTACGAGATATTACCACATTTACAGTGCACGAGACTGCCTGTGACTTTAGGGAGTCATTCATTTTCGAAAAATAACAAGCTCAGCTATCGCCGAGAGACCCGCGCGACGCTCTTTGTCAGTTGAAATATTGCTCTACTGTTGTACGAATAACGCAAACAGATCGCTTGTCAACCTGAGGAGTACTTTCAGCACCTGTCACTTTTTGTTCGGCTACCTGCATAATTTTGTACATGCATCGTTGCAATAGACTCAATCGCACAGCGAGCATACAGTGCAGTACATGTCATCAACAGACTTTCGAACGACCAACCTTGTTGTTGTCAATTGGACCGTAACTGTGATCAGTCAACGTCGACTACCACCAATGTTGTTGACGACACCGCGTATTGCTCCGCCAGCACACCGTCGTGGACCCGCACCACCGTGGCGGATGGACACAATGTTATGGCGGTAAAGCATCTGAGCCGGAGTCTTCTGGACCGGTTGAAAAACGCAATTTTAACTGCCCCCACCTGCACTTGGCGCCCCCGTTGGGGGTGATCATATCGGAATTTCGTAGAGATCTTTTGCGCCGTTAAACTAGAGTCCTGGGCTATGGTGCGGCGTTGTTTATGAAATCCTATGTTCAGCCGTTTTGATACAATGCCGACTTGTGACAAACGGACAGACGGACGGACACTCGATCACAACAAATACCGCGCTGGCATAGCGTCACGCGGATAAAACAACCGAAATTACAAGCCACGTGCGCTTGTTGATTCATATGTAAATATATCGTAGATTAGGCCTATACGTGCTACATTTCCCGATGTATGGGACTTTAGAAATGTTTGATACAGCGAAGGTCATTAGTAATAGTGCCATTCGATAGGCCACATACGATTTCCTATTAGCCTTCTATTGCAATTTGCAACTATGTCTTTGTCTTGCACCGTTTCCAAGACATTATCACTTAGGCCTATTTCCCGGAATTTAGCCTTAGATGTCACGGGACCCTGAACACATCTCCTTCGGCGGTAATCTATCACGCATGCATTAATACTCCTTAGTATCAACCAGTACACAAAATTAGAAATTTGAAGGTCCTGGCATCAACGATTCCAAATAGGCGCAAAAATTAAAAAAAAATTAGCCCCGTGCGGGACTGACGATCGACTCTCCTGAATCTAAACTGTTGTTTCTGCCAAGTTTAAAGTCACGTAACACAAAAACTATAGGCCGAATGTCAAAAAAATGACTCGCGACCTCGACCTTGACCTTGACCTTGGATCGGGTCATACTGCATACCGTCGTGCATCTCTCATCGATCTCTACCTACACTCCAAATTTCATTAAAATCGAAGAAACTTTTTGTGGACGGATGGACGTATGTACGTAGGCCTACGTACGTACGGACGGACGGACATTTGAGACCCACTTTATTAGGTCGACTCAAAAGAGCCGACCTAAAAATTAATCACGTGACTCTGACCACGCCCATTGTGAAGGTCGTGCACGTTCTGTGTAAACGCGGCAGATGTGGTCGTTATTGTGGACTGATCTGCAATCGAGGCGTACCAGAAATTCTCTCACGCGGCATCAATCAGTGGTGACGTCGTCTCCAATTCGTCATACAGATGTTGCACGCTTGAAATTTGCAACAAACTCTGTGAATATGTGCAGTCCGGATCACGTCGTGTTTGGTTGACTGCCGCTGCACCTCGGGCGTGCAACGACTTGTCTGCATAACGACTACATCACTACGGAGTAGAGGCGACCGGGAATGACTATTTTGACGTTCCCATTCCCTCTCGTTCCATTGCAGTCAATTCCCATTGCCTTCCATTGCCATTCCCAAGTTTGAAGAATATTCTCATTCCCATATTATTCCAACGGGACTGTTGTCATTCCCTCCCATTTTCATTTCCACACAGCATATCGGACTGACGTATTTTATTGAGTCAATATTAATGTTTAATAATCTGTGTATTATTTATTAAGCCGCACCGCATGCATTCGGAGCATAGGATGCGGGCTATTGCTACAGACGGAGTAGCGTGGCCCGTCTGCCTGTCTGTTGTACGCGTTCTTGAGTTCTACAAAATCAGCTAAACCGATGAAGATGTTCTTTGGATGATTGACTCACATGGGTTATATACAAGGAACCATGTTTTAGAAGCGGTCAACATGGGACGAGTAACGGAAGTTACTAAGACAAGACGCTCAAGAGGACGGTGAGTGTTTCATAGGAAAACGTGTAGATTTATGCATGGAAATAACTTATAGTGAATGCCCCAATAATAACTAAGGTCGGACATGTAGTAATTAGTGACCAGAATATTTTATCGCGCGATTTCCAGGCCATTTTAGGCTATTTCAGTACAGATGAGATAAAGGAAGTAGGCCTACGATCGAGCTAACTGAACGACGAATGACCGGACGAAAATAAATTTAACCTATGTAAATTTAGAAGAAATAAAGAAAAATCCATCGCCATATCCGGCAATGGTCGTATTCGTTAAACAACAGTAATTGGATCATCACACGAACGAGAATAAAACATGACGATAATGACATCCGAGTGTCTTCAACTGGTCACCTTCCGTCACATCTGACCACGAGGGACTCATTACCGCTCACGATCCGCTAATGTCATTCACTAACGTAACAACCTCTGAAGCCGACGTCAGCGCGACTATGAAAAGGAAACTAACTTCAGTTTTGTTCATTTGTCAGAGTCGCCGCTTTTGAAGAGCAAACATGAATATTTTGTCCGCCACTAACTAAAGGCACACACTCATTCCGCGGTCTGTCATAAATGCATTTAGATTTCGCTGGAAGTAGCATAGCACGGTAGCAGTATGCATCAGAAATGGCAAAAATTAAAAAAAACCCTTATAAAAATTCGCGCATGAACCTAAATATTTACGGTGTAACCCAGGTTTGCCAGAAAAATGGCAATTAAACGCTGTGTGTAGGAATCATCCACAGTAACGTTATCTCTAAGGCGTACATGTGCGTACGATACCGCCGCATCTTGTTGATCAATAAACGTAGCTATCGCAAACATATCATGCGTCCGTTACAGTAGTCATATGCTGCACTGTGGTACGAGAAATTGCAGGTTTGTAATAGCTACATCTGCATGAGTCGTTGCACGTCTTCGAACTCGTCACCAAGTTACATCTATCCTAAAAGGTCTGCATTGGCTGCCAGTTGAACATCGTATAGTTCTCAAGTTTTGCGCACAGACCTATTAGTATTCTATTAATAGGTCTGTGGTTGTGCCTACTGGTGCATCTAGTGCATTTCGTGCCTCGTCGTACCTGTGCGAGTGTTACTGTCTCGGCAGACGTCAGTTCACGTTCGCGTCTGCAATCATCCGACAGCCGACATTATATGAACTGCCACGGCACGCGACTGAAAGTCGGTGAACGATCGTTCTCCTAAACCTGGAACTCTCTTCATGCCTCAATCTGTGAACAAACTGTCACTACGACATTTAGGCGCCGGTTGAAGACCTATTTAGCGCCTCTGAAGTTACGACCATATGGCGTTATACAAATGTGTATATTATTATTATTATTTTTATTTATTTAATCGTGCCTGTGGTTCAAATTAGCTACTGTTTTATGTTTTTATGTTGTGTTTCTTCTTTATTTAGATTTTATTCATATGTGTCTGGTCGCCAGGTTATTATCGTTGTCGTAGGCTGTATCTTTGTAATCCACTGGTCAATGTTTCATTGTAAGTGTAAATTATATGAACTATGAACTAATTAACCTACCTTAGCTAAAGGTGATCAGAAATGGTCCTGCGATAGACCATACATATATAATTTCGTATTAGGCTAGTAACCTGTAGTATAGTCATTATTACTTAGTCCCAGTAGGGGGCGCGCGAAGTATTGCAATCAGCGTCTGTCTGTCTATGTGTTTCTCCGCTCGCATATTTCAAAACACCTGTCCAAATGTCCGGATATTATGTAGCCTACATGTTACATGCGGCCGTGGCTCAAGCTTTCTGACGACAACGCAATACGTTATGTACTTCGGCTTTTGTGGATGACTTCATGTCTCGTTTCTATTCCGCATCGTTTTCCGGACATAGCATGCGAGTAGCCTGTGAACTTGCACAGCCTTTCTGCTGAGTATCAACAGTCAGTTATAGTCATGCTCTTATTTAGACTACTCACAGTCGATTTTGGAGGTTTTCCGTAGTAACGACATGTTGCCCCAATGAGGATGAGGCTTGGCTTGCAGGATGCGACCTTTTAAAATTGCATTTAATTGGTCAGTTTCGCTTATGATGTATAGCAGTTATGGTGGTTTTTAACTCTGGGTGCGTTTCTTCCAAACATTTCGTGTCGATCCCCTAACGGCGAAAGTACAGATCGGATACGAAAAAATTATGGAGGTTTAAAAATGGAACGATCCTCCTGTATCATCATAGCGTGTATGATTGAGCTCGGACTTCACACGCCGTCGGGAGAGACAGCGTCGTGCGGTCCGTTTATAATATTGTAACACAATAACAGTGTGTGATGGATGGACGTATGGAGACCAAGAGAAAGCATAATAGCAGTATCGTTGTCGGCACAGCTCTTCGCGCGATGAAACCGTAACAACGTGTGTTAAACGCATGGTGCACTGCAATGCAATCGGCCTGAAAAAAACATTATTTGCATGCAAATACTCTATGCGACAAAAACGGTCTTCACGCGTTCGGCTATAACTCAGCCGAAAGTTAACCGATTTAGATGTAATCTGGACTATTATGAGCCAAATGTTGGGGGCTGTCCCTGGCAGATTCTGGGCTCGATCCGCGCAGTAGCGACAGTTTGAGAGGCACCCGAAAGTTTGTTTGTTTTTTGGTCACGCGAATAACGCACAATTTCACCGATTTCCCGTCGGACAAATTTTACGACATTTTCACACAACAACGTCAATCGGTGTCGCTATGTAAACTTTCCTAACAAAATTTTGAAATTTTAGCATAAGGGGTCGTTTTTCCGAAAAAACGCAAAAATTGCTCAAAACATTTCCAGGTTTTGCGACTTCAGGCCGTCATAACTTCGCACTGATTAGTCTATAGATCGTCGGAAATTCACTTCCAAATGGTCTCTCTACGGAATGTCTAGCTTCCACTTTTACCGTTAGAATCAATTAAGTTTTTTCCTGGCTGTACGCTCCGAACAAGAAAGGACCCCACCCCCATTTTTTGCGAATTCCGTATCGTATCGTAACGGTAACATCAGTCAGTCGCACGCAGCCAATCACCGTAGTTTCACTCCACTGCTCTTTGCCTGAACTGTTTCTTCTGAGCTACTCTGCTTTTGATTATATTTTTCCTTATTTTTTTCGTTTCTGGGCCGTGAGCTACTAGATTAAGCTGTCCATCCCGTCAGCTTTTGAGCGCACGCTAATCTACCGTATCGTATCGTATCTTGAAACTAGGTTGTACTTCCGTCATCTGCGTGCGCAGAGACCACAGACAGCAACAGCTGATAGAAGGCGAGTGGCAACACCTGACGAATAAGTTTGAATTTTATTTATTTATTTTTTTTACAATTGCAGTACGCAGTACAGTGGGTATTCCGCTGCGAGGCAGCCTTTACATTGCCTCTGTGCAGATGACGAATGTTACTTGTCATGCGCTATGGCGACTCCACTTTCCATGACGAGTCTTGCTTGTCACTCGCAGCGAAGGGCGTAATGATTAAATATCAAAAAGTGGACATTTTGTTGGAATATCGACGTAAAATAACGTACAGCGTCTAGTTAATAATTAGTTTAAGGTCGGAGATGCAATAAAGGATTACTAAAGTATTTATTCACTAATTCTAAACAATTACTGTATTAATCGCTTGAATTCCAACGATTATAACGTCGGCGAGACAAACAGAGTATGTACGCGATCTAATGAACGAAGCGGCGAATGACCGGACGAAGCACTGACGAAGACCAGTCGAATATATGAATTTAACCTTGAATTAACCTAATAATTATTGAGATAGACAGTAGAGATATTACTTATCCTGCGCCCGTGTTTCCTACATATTATTAGACCAGACCACATCGCAGAAATACGTACGTAGATGCCGTTTATTGTTACTGACTGAGTAACGTGGTCTGTCGGTCTGTCAGTCGGTCTGTCACCTAGTGAGCCCTACAAAAACGGCTAAAGCTGGACACTCAGAAAGATTGAAGAAACACGTTTTGATGCTCTTGGCTGAAAGGGCTGAGAAAGGTTCTGCGGGTTTCGTCGGTAGCAAAGAAAATAATGAGTGGGTTCTTAACAAAGCTGGAGTAAAGAGGCAACTGTTAGACACTGTCAAAGCTAGGAAGCTATAGCATACTATGGTCACACCATAAGGAAACAAAGGGAGTTGCCTTGATAAAGAGATAATGCAAGGAACAATGCCATGTGCACGCAGGCGAGGAAGACCACGTACGTCATGGATGGACAACATCAATACGTAAACAGGACTCCCCGTGGAAGAGTCAATCAGAAAGACGGGGGACAGAGGTAAATGGAGAAAGTGCATCCATGGTGTGGCCAACCTTCGGATCGAAGAAGGCTAAAGTACAGAACAGAACACAGACAGATATATGCAACACACACACATACCGGACCAATTGTTATACCTGGACCATTAAAGTGGTGGGTAATGGGTCTGAATTTCAAAATGCCAAGTGAATTTCTCGGACGTACGGTAATTTACGAACGGTCTAGCACTTATCAGTAAAGATATGGATGCTTCGGTGAATAAGATGCAGTCGGAGATGGTAGTCTTCGCTCCCGGAGCCGCCACCTGGTGAACTGGACGAAGCATAGGCGTCGTTCTTGATTCTGGCATATTTTTATTATATGAAAACATGACGTCCTCCACAAAACCGGAAGTACATAATGTACCGTATTGCCGTCACAGGAGAACAGAGCCGCAACCACGGGTAACTCGTACAGAAAATTTGGTGAAATTTGGATATATGCGAACGTACTGTCGCAATACTTCGCACCCCTGCCGGGTGGTAAGGCGAAGTAATTATAGAACGCCCACGCTGTAGAAAAGAGTCACGTTTGAAGTGTGCCGGTTGGTGAGCACAAAGTCTGCTACGCTGTGATGACGCGTAGGTGCCGAAATAGCCGCCGGCAAGAGGCAGGAACCGATAAACAACGACGAACGGCGGACCTTCGGGCCGCAGCGGAGGGGAAACAACGTTTCCGCGTCCCGCATTTCGATGCCGCTGCAAATCCGAATCAACGGACGACAGTGGCTTAGCCAGCGGGGAACACGGGTACATGTCATGTCCATCCCGTCATGGTTGGAAAATTTTCTAGTACGGTTAAATGCAGGATAAAAACACACCATTTTCATTATTGTGCATTTTCTGCAATATCTCCAGTTTCATTTGCAGGGTTATTGCCACTCTAGACTGCCCTGCCGTCCACAGTTCTTTGACTACAGTACGCTCCCGGCTCTATTGTACGTCGGGGGTGTAACATTGACGCCTTTTATCGCTGACGCTGAATCTCAGTCGCAGTGGTTCTAGTTATTCATAGTTACTTGTTTAGGTTATGGTAGCGTGAAGGGTCTGAGCCGGACATCTCACACGTCGTACACGTTTATTATACATCTATTTACACATCAACATCCATCCTTCGCATCACTTCCTCATCGTCCATCTCTAATCTTCTCTCTCCATCATACGCACCCCTATACGACCTTCCACCGACCCCGCTGCAATTGCCGCTGGCCGGTTGGGTGGTTTTCCCTTCTGGCTCCACCCCTCTCAGCCTGTCTGTCGTCTGAGTGACGCGCTGAGCAGAGTCGTCTTCGTTCTCTGCTATACAACTCCGCTACAATCTCTGGCCTCTGAAAGCTTTGTCCCGTCTCCCCAGATCCCCACACAGGCTCTTGCCCTAGACCCGACTGGGGTCTTTCTTCCCCGAGACCGTATCTTTCGCCCCCGCCATATCAGAATCCTGGCTGCGCCTCTGACGGATGATAATGACAATGCTGTAGCTGGTTCTGATGCGGCTGACGATGATGATGGCAAACTATAGCTGCGATCGACTGCTTTGCCGGCGGGTAAGAGCTAACTATTCCACGGCGGCGACGGATAAAACGGATGGCTGTACTTTGCTCGTGTCATGCGTTTTCATCCTCTACCGCTGCTCCGTCGAAACACTGCTGATTTATTTGCGAATGACTACCCTAAAAATAACTGATCGCTCCTTCCGTTATGCTTCACCTTGTCTCTGGAATCAGCTTCCTTTCTCTCTTCGTAAACCTCATTCTGGCACCAGTTCCTCCATCTCCTGCTCACCTATTCC
>Ga0209780_1005208_pt1 | contig 10216 bp, 6 predicted proteins | sample WorMetexBAHAMAS2_FD_187384 | JGI IMG/M metagenome (GOLD analysis project Ga0209780, IMG submission 187384) | Marine gutless worms symbiont microbial communities from Max Planck institute for Marine Microbiology, Germany - Inanidrilus exumae... | ecosystem: Host-associated > Annelida > Digestive... | reverse complement strand
CCGCGCGACTCCCACGGCATAAATATTCTATAACAGCAAGGTGGACTGAAGCATATTCATAAACTCAAGACTGAATGCGCAGTACTTGGCTAGCTATCGTCTAATTGGTTAAACGAAGTAGGTTCTTTTTTAGTATTTTGAAGTACGTACGTGCCATATCGTCGTAAAAAGTTGACGTTTGCTATCTCATCTCCTGATGAGTTCTTGTTTACAAATTTTGTCGTGTTTTTACATTTTAGCGGTTTTAATTTTTTACGCTGAAGATGAAATGTATAATTTGACGCTTTTTAATTATTAGCATAGTGAACGCATTCAAGAGAGAAGAGCGTGTTTAACAAAAGGCTCCGCTATCGCCGAGCGAGCCGCGCCACGCTCTGTATCAGTTGAAATGTAGTCCTACTGTTGTACAAATAAAGCACACATATCTTCCGTGTCAGCAGGCTGAGGAGCACTTTCAGCAATGTCACGTTTTATACGGCTACCTGCATAGTTTTGTACATGCTTCGTTGTAGTAGTCTCAGCTATCGCACATCAAGCATGCGACGCCGTGCGCGTCATCAACAGACTTTCATATAACCAACCTTGTTGATGTTAACTGAACTGCAACTGTAATCACTAAACTTCGGCTACCACCAAAGTTGTTGATAACACCGCGTACTCCCCCGCCAGCGCACCGTTGTTGACGCGGACAACCGTGGCGGACGAACACAAATTTTTGGCGGTAAGGTGTCTGAGAAGCAGACTTCTCGGTCGGTCAAAATGCAATTTTACCTACCCCACCTGCATTCACATCGGAATTTCGTAGAAATTTTTGCATCACAAAACTACATTCCCTGGTCTATCGTGCGGCGTTGTTTTTGACATCCTACGTTTAGCCGTTTTTGATACAATACGGGCTTGTGACAGACGGACGGACAGACACGCGATGACAGCAAATATCGCGCTAGCATATCGTTACGCTGGTAAAATGTCGACATGTAGCTACCTGCCACTTGACGTGGTCTGCTGCTGTTTAATAAATCATCCTACGATACAGAAACCGGGCGGGCGCGGCGCGTGCGTGCAATGTCGAACCAACATCGACAAACGGTTTGATTGATTGCCAACACCGGTCACTCACTACTGCGACGGCGTCACGGCTGCTACAGCTGCAGATGTAGATGCAGTTCGATATTATCCATTAGTCGCAGACCAATTTAATGTCCGCTTTACATCTGATGTATCCACATCTCTACTCCCCGATGTCTATTTGTGAATATATTTCTTTCTCTCTCTTTCTATCATTGATGTCTCCCTGTCTGTCATTGTTTCTGATTTACAGGGTGGGCCAAAAATGTACGCTATTTCACTCTGATGGTGACGATAACAAAATTATTGATAAAACAGTGGTTATACTGGTATTTTAAAGATAATCATGAACAGTAGTATGTAATAAATTTTTTACCGTTATAATGTTAAATATTCTATGGTACAGTGGCAGAAACCTGGCTGACTCATTATCGTCTGCTACAATGTGCAAAATGACTTCGCTTTAAAAATCACGACTACCATTTTAAAAGATGTCTGACAAAACAAGTTTTATTGGCACACATTGTGGCACAGTTTGTTGAGAAACAGTAGGCATGCAGTTTTTTGGCCCGCCGTGTATCATGGACCAATCTCTTGCTATTTTCTCGCTATCACAGACATTGAGGTATCGAGAAAATGCAGTTCGCCATATAACACGACATATCTATACTCAATTTCATTCAATCGATTGCACTGATGCGCTGCTCACCAGTGCCGACTAGCATCTCGGTCCTATGCAACATGAATACAACATGATACTGACACAAAATAACCGTTTCTGAAACATGCGACATTTAGTTTGAGGATAAACCGTTTCGTAATTTTAAATTTACTCTGCCTAATCGCAGCTGATCAGATCAAAGAGTCAACAGGCAGCTGTTTGATACTATTGCACATTCGTGTTAATTGGCAAAATTTGCATAATTATGCAAAACACTTTTGACGTTTCGGTTTTTCGTTTCTCTTTTGCCATAGCAGCTTTTCTGTTGTTTGTTTTGTTCCAGTCCCACAACGCTCGTCTTCAATGTGACAATGTCACGATTATGGGACGTGAAGTCGATTATATACGCATACATAGTACTACCCGGCAAATTAAGACCTCCATAATCGGCTTACACACTGGCTTACCTGGTCTAAGAATAAATGCGCCTGCGGTGCCTGCGTGGAATGCTGTTAATTAATGACGACGATGAATACTGTAGGCTAAGTAAGTGTTCCTTTCACGCCACGATCGACTGTTAGCGACAGTCTACTCGTACTCGGGCAGCACGCACGAACGTTTTGAGCTCGTGAATGGGCTGTCGAACGGACAAGGAAGCCCTCACTCCAGGTCGCACCGACCTCTTTAACGCAAAGAACTCGACAAACAAACAACTAGAGCAATAGTACTCGGGTAGAGCACGTAACGCCTTCATGTCACCTTGAGATCGGCACTGTGTCGTTACCGACAACATTTTCCCGTACAAGGTTAAGGTCAGGAACAGCAGCGAACCTCAGTAGTTGAGTGGTAGAGTAGTGTAGTTTTCTTCGGGCAGTGTTCGCTCGAAGACTAACAATAGCATGCTTAGTCTGCCATACATCCGGATAAAAATAATGAATTTAGGCCCACAAATGAAGAAAAGAACATCGATGAATGTGAAATGTCCTGAAAGGGCCTAAAAATCTATGGTGTAAACCGAGGATTACGAAAAATCAATGCACGTGGATCAACAATAAAGCAGTTGCAGTTACAGCGGGCGATAGACTGGATAGGCTGTAATGAAGACGAATCGATTTGCTGTCTATTGATTTCTTCCATGTCGCACAGCACTGTGATGTCGTCTTTGATCAGCCGGCGAACGCGACAACGCTGCATTGCTAGAAAATCAGCTTCGATCGTTCGATAGAACGTGGCAACTTGTTTATGGCGGCGACGAAAAATATTGCGTAGCAGATAACTGCATGAGAAGTAGGTATAATAGTCAGGCAGACAGTCACAGACGTGCTCATACAATACTTCTTCACCGCTCGCACTGTCATGACCAAGTTTCGCGTTATTTTATTGGATGACCTAGCCGTGACCTGTTGACGTAATCAGGCCACGGTGACTTCAACGATTATCCTATCTGAACGGGCGCTGAACGATGCCGAAAATTTGGTTAGGTACCTTTCTGGTACGGAGCGTACAGCCAGGAGAAAGACTTGAATTGATTCTAATGGTAAAAATTGAAACTAGACATCCCGTAGGGGATCATTTAGTTGTAAATTTTCGGCATCTGTACTGTAATCATTGCGGAATTATGACAGCCTGAATTCAACAGACCTGGAAATTTTGTGAGCAATTTTTACGTTTTTGGAAAAACGACCTCGTATGGTAAAATTTTAGAAATTCTGTTCCGAAAGTTTTTACCAGGAGACCACTCGACGTTGTTGTGTTCAAATGTCGTAAAATGTGTCCGATGGAAAATCGGAAAAATCGTGCGTTATTTACCTCATAAAAAACTTCGGGTGACTCTCAAACTGTCGCTGCGGCGCGGATCGCGACCAGAATGTGCCAGGGCTAGCCCCCAACGTTTGGCTCACGCTGTTCCAGATTTCATCCAAATCGGTTCACTTTCTGCGACGTTATAGCTGAATGCGTGAAGGCCTTTCTTTTGCCCCATAGAGTATTTTCACGATAGGCTTGTGAGCCTATAGTGAACAACGTGATACAACTGCAATGTAGGTTGTTTGGATAGCATTCGTTCAAAAACTAGTGGGTTATTTTTAGGCGATAAGTAATATTGAACTTTGAATTGAATGAGCATATAGTAGTAGGAATTGACACTAAAATGGTGCTTGTAACGATGTTGCTGTTAGGAAAACTGCACTGGATCGCTGTCAACTGCAAAGAACAGACAGAGTAACGGATATTCACGTCTTGAATCTATGCGTAGTCACGTACACGTCACCAGCGAAAAACATACATCTACCAGATTGATTGGAAAATGTCTTATTGTCTTGACAACACTGCATAGTTCTGGGAAGTACACTGACCTGACAATACAGAGTGATGGAGCGCCACTGTGGCACGCAGGTCATCAAAGACTGTTCAGAATACTTTTTCTTGTCTTAACGCATAGTCTGCCAGTCCGACCGTTTTACGCCACAGGTCCAATATAGTCAAGACAACCTCACACTATGGTACATGTACACGTGATCCTGTAGTAAAGTAAACCAGTAGAAAAATTTTGTGGCGCGCCACTGCGACGTGCATGCCGTCACAAACCGTTCAGTACCATCGCTGTCCTGATCCTCCAGGACAGCATAATAGTTCTGTGATTTAAACAGGACCGTGTGACACTCTGGACATATTAGGTGCTGTGAATCGCAAACACGAGAAATGCGCAATAAGTGATCATGGCGCTTCACTGCGGGACGCACTACATCACCGACTGCTCTAGATCGTTGCTTTTGTCTTCCGAGAGAGTCTGACTATCCTTTGGCTGGACGCAGGAAGTCTGACAGTTTAGAAAGCCTTATGGTGGTGGAGTGTGCGCCATGAAGCGCTACTGCGGGACACACTACATCACCGACTGTTCCTCTTCTCCGTTCTCGTCTCTTCAGACGAACGGCTCGTCAACGTCCAACTCGTCGCGGTCCAACATGTCGCTGCTGTTGACGCGGGACGTCAGCGCGCGCGACTTCCAGTCGGTCGTCGAGCTGTATGTGATCGGCGTCCTCATCGTGTTCGGCATGATCGCAAACGTTGTGTCGATCGTCGTCCTCAAGCGCTACCGTGAACATCGTGACTCGCTCTTCCTGCTGCAGGCACTGGCCGTCGTCGACTGTCTTTACCTGGCGGCCGCCGCACTCCGCTACCCGCTCAAGTACCTGCTTACGCCCGGCTCCAACGCCGACCCTTACGTCGACATGCAGCCAACCGTTTTCCCAATACTCAAAACATTCCAGGTAGGCACCGTTGTTTTCCATTTAAACTTTTCAAGCCTTGTTTGTATGTCTATTCTGTTTACCCATTTCGTCGACGGTCGAAGCCAAAGTTTGAGTGGTATTTAACCCTACTTGCACAGTTGTCTTTCGCTTTTCTTATTAAATATTGAGTGTGCTATAGTTTTTTTCTGTAATAAACAAGCCTGTTGTCTCGTCGGCTTTCGAGAGCATGATATCTCCGTCTCATCATATCTGATCTGATCAGCAGTATAAACTGAAGTAACAACAAACAAATGACTGTCTTGAACTTATCAGTTGTTAAAGCTAGTAAAATAGCATTAAGTCATTCAAGATGCTAACGTGGACGTGATCTGTAAAGATATAAAGTACTTGACCTCTTAGTTTTTGACCCTATACACAAGTTACACGTGTACATTTTAGCGTGCAGCAATATGGGCTACTGAGCACTAAGGTTGTGCCTAGATAAAAAGCAGACCAGCTGTTTTCAAGAAATATCATAGAATTTTTAGTTTTTGACTTTCGATGGCGCTCAACCCTGAGCGCCAAAATGCCCGAAAGTCAAAAAGTAAAAATGCCAGCCGGGCGTTGAATCCTTGAATTATAGTGTAACTACTTTGGGAGCACCGTGCTATACAGTGGGTTAATATCATTGCCTTCATGTACCTTGCAAACCGTTAAGCTGGTGCTGGCGACGAGATGTCTGAACCGATCAGCCATTTGGAAGTCTGAATCACCTCTCGTCACCGTTCGAATTCCGACTTTGTCATTACGCTGCTATAATTCGGAATAATAGACCTTCTAACTCCACAGCGTGCTGGAATCGGTCTCCAGACAGCTTAGAAGACTGCACGAATATCAAATTTGATATCGACAGAACTCCTCGCAGTGTGCACTAAGTAGCATATCATACGTTCAAGGGATTACGAAAATATGATAACAAACGGAACATTAACAAACTAGAACCAAAAAGATAAGTAAATAAACCGATCGGCAATGAACATAAGAAATCCGAAAACAGTTCGAGAATGAGGCTCCATGAAGGCAGTCCGGTAGGTGCTAAATGCTAGAAATCTGTCGTGGGGAGAATTTGTTATTGCGTCTCGTTTACGCGTTGCATACGCGTGGCGCGATAACAAATGCTGTGGCTCTGTCCGTCCATCCGTCCCTCACAAAGAAACGTTTATCACGACGGCTGAAAGTATCGTATATATATAACGCAACTAAGGCCACGTGGCACGTGGTAGAATTGAAACTCCAGTTTTCTGCTGCTAAAAATCTTGTTGACTTGAAATTCCAACGGAGTCAACGTGGCACCAAACATAAACGAGGTAAAGAAATGTACAAATGTACAAACATACACGAAGTAAAGAAATGTACAATTTTCGACCAATAACTCGCCATATCTCGAAAAGGGCACAAGAGGGCGATAAGTTACAATGAAAGGCGAACGGGAAGTCGTGTTCGCTCTATGAAAAGGTGACATTGCCGATGACCTTGACTTTATTACTACAGACCACTATAATATGAAGTGATTTATGACCACTCGTGTAGCGGTATTTAGGATCATTTGAGTGATCTTCAAGGTCATTTACCACTGCGAATATTTCTCATACGTCTATGCAGCAGTTGACAATATTTCAATTAACAAACACCGTCACGCGGTCCCTCTGCGACAGCTGAGTCACTTAACTTTTAAGAGGTGCGCTTTCCACCGTCAACGAAAGCGCGGGAAGCGATGGTTGAAGAGCATCCATGGTGGGATGGAAGTGGTAAATTGGGTCGCCGCGAATGTTGCAGACGCTGACGAACTGGATGATCGTGCTGGTCACGGTTGACAGATACTGTTGCGTGTGTCGACCGCTAGACGCCCCGCGCTGTTTCACTTCGGCCGCCAGGCGGCGCTACGTCGTCATCATCTTCGCGGCCGCTTTAATCTACAACCTGCCCAGGTAGGCTAATTCACTCACCGTTACGGGTAATTCACTCACTTTTACACCAGATGCCGAGCGTCTTTATTCCCCTTTGTCCAGACGTACAGGAAATATTAAACCCATTTTTGCCCAGAGTTCCAAAATGAGGACAGTGACCAAGAGATTCGATGCCAAGCTGGATAACCGAGCATTCTTACTTTTTGACTTTCTGGCGCTCAACCCTGAGCGCCAGAGTGCCCAAACGTCAAAAAGTAAAAATGGTCGGTTAGCCAGCCTGGCACCGAATCCCTGAATCAGTGTAGCCATTTTTTGAAATGGGTTTAATTTGACAGGAAAACTAGAAAAACTGCCCTCGATCGAGAACCGAGGTCAGACCGACCGCGTTACCGCGTTGACCTTGACATATGACCTTGACTTTCAATCCCAGAAGAACTATAATAATTATGACCCACACACAAAAAGATCAAGTTCAAAGGTCAGTCGGTTTAAAAGACAGTGTGGAAACAAACGGACGGACAGACGGACGGGCGGACGCTATCGATTGCTTTACCTTCCCGGCTAACGCGGTCGATAAAGACAGTTACCTTTGATACTGTCGTCCAGCCTTACGTAACATACGTAACGTACGCCTGCATCGCAGTTATCAGTTATGAAGACTGAATTCCTATTCGTCGGTACAGAAAGAACGGTCGACAAAAGTTGCTGCCACCTGTTTTGATTAGGCGTCGTATGCGTCGTGTTGCAAACATAAAACATCGCTTTTATAATGAGTAAAATATTGATGAGAAGACACGACATCGGCATGCTGGTAAATGTGGATATGCCTAAAAGACGCAAGAAATGGAACTCGCCTGTAAGACGTACGGGGCTTCACTGTCAAAGCCACGCAATATCCTTATCTGGCACCACACAGATACGCCGCCGTTTAATTACAGAATCTTGACACTTATTAAGACTTACGACTACGTCTGTACGGCATGTAATTAAGCCTACATAGTTTCGTACAAGCCAACACCTTTAGTGATATAGATGGCGTGGCTTTGGGATGCGGCCTAGGCTTTAGCCTTAATGCTAAATTAACTATAAATCATTTGATTCGTTCGAATTGTTGACTAGCAGCTTGTGTCTAGCAGATTCTCGTTCGCCGGCAATGGCGGATTAACGTCGTTGTATAGCCTGTTGTTTGCATAAGCTATGTCATTAGACAGTGTGTAGTTGTGTCGTGTAAATTCGATGATTTGTTGTCAGAGTAAGATTGATAAGTGTACATTGTACGTTGTGAATACAATGTAGTTAGTTTGTATTTATAGTTAGTCTATATTTTTATAATCTATAGTTTATATTTATCTCCTTGATACGAAACCGTCTCCATAAATCAACACTGTCCCCGGTTTAGGTTAGGAAGTTATAGGAACTGGTGCGTCCTTGTCGTGGGGTTGGAACAGCATTTCATGAGGCGGTGGTGTAGGTATACCGGCGGGCCAAAGGAGGAAGGCAACAGGAAGCGGCTGTGTTAATTAAACTCAAGAACCTGCCAAGGTGCCGTGACTGAGTACGAGTAACCCGGTAGCGCTACGCAAGCTGGGTACGCGGAGTTTACACCTGAAGGCTGAAACCTTTTGCTGGCTACAGACAGTGTGGTCAGCGGTACAGTGGCAGTACACCTCTGCAGATAGGACAAGGAGCTTCACGAGGAAGGCAACAGGAAACCACCTCGTTATTACTCCTTAGACATGACTTGTTCAGCCAGAAACCTTCTGGCAACCACAGAAAACCAAGGAGGGCGCAGGAGGATACGAAACCGCATAGCCGGTGGGTGGGTTATCTCATAGTAACAGTTGCCATAGCACTTTTGAAAGTTTATTGTCCCGCCGCCGTTGAAAATGCTCGACGTTCGCGCGGACGTTGTTGACGTCTGCACGCGGCACGCTGCGCTGCAGGTATCTGGACAGTTGTGTCGTACGCTGGGTCGACCCGTGCGGCGAACAGGTGCGTCGAATCGACGTTATGGTCTACCGGGAATCATTCCGAAACGCTCTCTACTACGATCTCTACATCGACGGCCTGTACTTACTGTTCCTCTGCGTCGGGCCGCTAACCACTCTCATATTCATGAACGTCAGGCTCGTGCAAGCCATCAGGTATTACGTGTACAGGGTAGAGCAGAAAACAGCGGCCACTAATCAGTGTTAGTTTAAAAACTGCCATGTATTTTCGCAAGGTAGTGTAGGACGCCTTTAAGGTACGGTGGAATCTTTATTGATGATTTTATTACCAGTTTACGGCTGAGTTTCGTGGCACAATATAAGTCATTACTTCCAAAAGCACTGGAAAGTTCACGTCGAAGAGCAAATTGGCTGGCTAGTGACACATTTTAATTCGCCGTTTTTTTCTGTGCTATACCTTTCATTTTCATGTTCGAACCAGGCCTTAATATACCAATTAAGAAGACTCCTCTTCAGTCAACCTGCACTTGTTCTGTTCCGTATATAATTAAGATGATTTGCAGCATAGCAGACTCTTCAGCTGAGATACAGAGTGGGCCAAAAAAGGCCGCATCGCCGTCTTGTCCCTCCTCGCGGAGGCCCTTTCCTGTGGGGATTCGGAGCCCCATCTATTACATGGTTCTCTATCAGTTCAGCCGTTTTTTGCACAGCTCACCCGTGTGCCCAACACACAGACACGCAGACCACGCTACGTGCGACATAGCAATACGCCGCATCTATACACTGCGTGCAGGCAATGCGGCCTAATAATAATAAATATGCGCTGGTCTAGGCAAGAAAAGCTGCCTAAGCCTTATAGGTGCGCAGTCACAGTAACCGACACGACTTGGGAGGGGGAGGTGGCAGAGAGTTCCAGATAACTGCACTGGAGACTGCAACGTTTCTGGCGCCGAGTGTATCGGTCTTGTTCTCCAGAGAACAAGCGTCCCGGTTGTCAGCAGATATCAGATGCCGTGCACAAAGAATGACCAAATAGGAATGACTGCAGACCGACGACGATAAACTGCAAGAATAGAAGGAGTAGAACAGACCAACGTATTGGTTGCCAGATTGCAGTTTCAGTAGCCTTAAAGTCGGGGTATAGCAATTTTTTTCTTTTCGTTGTTTTAAAATAAACTATTAAAAATGGTTAATGGTGTGATTTGAATACTTTTATTTGAAACATAACTACAGAAAAAAGAAATTATTCTCCTCTCCGTAATGAACAGAATTTACGATATTTCATTAGAATTAGATATTCTTTGCCCTTAATTTGACTCCAGGAAGTTGGTACTCGGAAGT
>Ga0209780_1005207_pt1 | contig 10217 bp, 10 predicted proteins | sample WorMetexBAHAMAS2_FD_187384 | JGI IMG/M metagenome (GOLD analysis project Ga0209780, IMG submission 187384) | Marine gutless worms symbiont microbial communities from Max Planck institute for Marine Microbiology, Germany - Inanidrilus exumae... | ecosystem: Host-associated > Annelida > Digestive... | reverse complement strand
ATCGTATGGTGAGAAAAAATTGCCGAAAAGTTCAACCGCCTGAGTAGGGTGCACCAACGTCACAGACAGACAACAGACAGACAGACAGACAGACAGACAGACAGACAGACAACAGACAACAGACAACAGACGGACGGCTGATAGTATATAGCGAACGTAACGTAGTACGTTCGCTAAAAAATTGCGGAGGCGCGGTAGCGGGGTTTGTGGGTGGGCCCTTTTTTACCGTTATCTGACTTTTTACCCGTTTGCTGCCAAGAATTCGATAGTAAGTTCATACTTAAACGTTGAAAAGAGTTTTTTTTGTGGGGATATATAAGAAAAAGGGGATAGGTCTTTTGAGGGCATAACAGAAAGATAGAATTTCAAAGAAACAATACAGTTGCGAATTTTTAGTCAAAAGCGTTGTGTATATAATAAATTTGTTGCAAAACTGCACAACGTTGTGTAGGCTATATAATAAATCTGTTGCATTTTACACAAGGTTGTGTATATAATATTATTCTTATAAAATACCTGATAGACAAACTTGAGTCTGTGCAGACTGCAGAGTTTTTTAAATAGAAAAATTTTGGCCTCAATGAGCTGTCGTACTATGTCAGAGGCAAAAGGTCACGGTTGGAGAGCTATCCTTACCCATTGAAGGAAGGCCAGCGATATGTTAACCAGCAGCCACCCAAAAAGGGAAAGGGCTCGAAAGTCTCATTTACAGTAAATTATTACGCTAGCGCCTACAGCAGGGGAAAACAACTATCACACCACAAGACTAAACTAAACCAAATACAACAAAACATCAGAATAAATCTTAACTAAGCAATACAGATAACACAAGATGAACGTAGCAAACTAAACCCAGGTTCGATGTTCTTCTACGACCTCCGCCCTGGAAACAGAGTGGGGCTATTCTGGTAGAAAGGGAAGGGATTGACAAAAGAAGAAAATATGTAAAGTGAATGAGAAAAGGAAAACGGAAAAAAGTGAAAAAGAGCAAAAGATGAAGAAGTGAATGGACAAGGGAGGAAAAAGGTGGAAAGGGGTATTAAGGCCTTACGCGGGGCTGTACAGTCATCTATATTTTGCCGAACAATTTGACGCTGAACTATGATTTATTCATTGTAGTGCATGGATCAGCTGCAATAGAAGCGTACAAGCTGAAGACTGTACGTTCTACGACTTATTTACACAAGTAGTGCAGTATTCACATTGGGCCCAGTTCAACACGCATGACGCGAATCAACAACGCTACAATGAAGCCGTTGACTCTTTGCAACATCTGTGCAACAACATCGAACCAGGTCATAGATTAACGTTCTTCTAACAGAAATTTCACTACAGTAGGCCCGCAATGTGTTATTATTTACAATACAGCAGGGTGTAAAATTGTAAAGGAGACCTTAGCGTGCGAGACCGAGACGTTTTTCTAGATCTTGTGGCTTGTGCTAATGTTTTGTGTTTGGTGACTTTAAGCTATGGAGTGCAGACTGCAGACTAATTTACTTTGTATAGCCTAAAGCTGTCGATGTATCACGTTAAGAATGTTAAGAGACATTATCAGTAGTACTTCTTGATGCATAGTCTTGATTGTATCGTTATGTGAAAGGTGCAATGGAATTCATGCCACATTATTCATCTGCTGTCTAACAAAATACCTAGTTATCTTAATTTGCTAAATATGGCGTGTGCAATATCTGAGGCAAAAGACGGCATCAGACGCATAGTCAGACATTATGAAATACAAGCAGGTATAATTTAAGAGAGTTCTGTTACTTGCCATCATATGTAGGATACATAATCATGTGATTATGTTACGTAAAATGAAATTGTACAGATATTTACTTCAAAAGTGACAAAGTGTTAAAAGTTGACAAACTGGATGACTTCAATTGAAACGATTAGCTGCTGCGATGAATGGAAAATAAAATAATGTGAAGTATCTCGCAAACGAGACATTAGGGCACGAGACCGAGACGAGACCGAGACATTTGACTTGTAGAGCGAGACAAGACAGTGACCGAGATCGATCCACAATTTCTCAAGACCGTGACGAAGAGACCGATACTACATCCCTGTAATACAGTGTGACTGATATTGCACAAGGTTCAAACGACAAGTCTACAATTGCAGACAGCAACTTCACCCTGTTACGCAACCTGGCGAACTCGACGAAGCATAGGCGTCGTATTTGATTCTAAAGCCTTCGCAGCATTATGCGAAAACGTGTCATCATCCATAAAACTGGATATACATAAAGTATTGCATTGCCTTCAGAGGAGGACCGAGCCACGGTCATACGAAAGGCGATAAAAAAGTTTTGCAATCCAGTATGATGCACAGCACAACTGACACAGGCAAAACAGTTATATTATTTTCTTATGCAATCACCCTTCACATCAGTACATTTGTTACAACTGTCAAAACGTTTATTGATTCCAGTCAGATTGAATTCATGAGGCATGCCGTAGAGATATGACTCCGTGGCCTGCTTGATCTCATTATCATCACAAAACCGTATACCACGAAGGTGCTTCTTCAGATGACGAAATACGTAGAAGTCGTCGGGTACCAGGTCTGGTGATTAAGGTGCATGTGACAGCTGTTGAAATCCAATGTCCTTAACTATGACCTGTGCAACACGAGACGTGCGCGGGGCGCCGGTACATTGCCGTGCAGGAGCAGCTTCTCTAGTCAGCATTCCCCTTTGTTTTTCTTGACTGTTCACGCATATTTATCAGAAACGTCTCCGTAGTATGTTCCACGCATAGAGGTCATCCGTGGAAGGTAATAGACCAGCAGAACACCTTTGCAATCTCAGAAAATTGTGGCCATGATTTTCCTGCCGACGGTTGAGTGCGAAACTTCCTTGGTTGCTCAGAGTTGACGTGCTTCCAATGCACTGACTCCTGTTTGTTGTCAGGATCGCATTGGTGGATCCACGTTTCATCACCAGTTGCAATTTGGGATAAAACGTGGTCTGGATTGGCAGCATAGGAAGCCAACTGCTTGGAGCATGTTTCGAAACGAAACGACTTCTGGGCGTCAGCAAACGTTGAACCCATCTTGCACAGACGTTGCTTAAACCAAGGCGTTCATGCAAACTATTCAAGACACTGCTGTACGATATGCCCACTTCTATGGCTATCTCCAGGACCTTCAGTCGTCGGTCGCCCATCACCAGTGTTTCGACGGCACGGCAACAATCATCCATGCTCGCCTCAACTGACCGTCCATCTCTGGAGTCATCTTCCAGTGATGTTCTCCCACGTTGAAATTAAGCGACCCATCTGGTGACGGTTGCATATAACTGGGACTGTCCCGGCAAATACTCACCAAACGTTCATGGATGTTGTTTGCCGGCTGCTTTTCTAATGTTACAAATTTGATAATTGCGCGATACTCAGATTTCGAAATTTTGGACATTTTTCCGCAATTGACGTCATCATCCAGATGTAAATAGTACGAGTAAAGCAAATACATTTTCACAAAAACATCTAACATGTGTAAGGAATAACCGTGAAAACTAAAATTTGTTAAATATGGATTCTGTCATAGTAAATTGCAAAACATTTTGATCGCCCCTTGTAGGTAACAAAAATCGAACGTCTGTTTTATGGCAATAACTTCGCCCACATAGCTAAAACTACTGCCTGTTACTGAATAGTCGGAGGACAGAAAACTGTAACGTTATTTAGATTAGTACTTAAATTACTCAGAGAGTGCGATTTCGTGTCTTTTCGCCCCGCAGGGGCAACATGTTCCCCTGATAAGCGTGAAATTTGGCGAAGATGGACTGCGTTGTGCCGAAGTTTGTCGCCGTCGATGCATGGTGGGGCTGTGAGGCTGTCAGCCCTCAAAAAGTGAAAATTTGTACGCTTTTTCGCACTAGAAACGCTCTGCAGTAGTATATCCCTTGCACGATTTTCAGTGGGTAGTTTCATATTCGGTTGACGGTTTACGTTTGAAGGCTTCGCGCACAGGGTTCCGGATTTATAAAGTTCTACCTCAATGTTTGCGTTTTGCCCAATTATCAGTGGCGAAACTCTGCGTCGAATGCGAAAACGTTTCAGAGATGCAAAATGGTGCGGACCTCTTCCATCACCACGCCGAGTTTGTTGGGCTGGGAGATTGCATTCACAACTTAACCGTTTAAAGGCGAAGTCCCAGCCCAGCAAACTCGGCGTGGTGATGGACGTGCCATGATCAGTGTACGTATTAAATTTGAGGTTTCTAGCTTCAGTCATTTCAACGACTGGAAAAACAACACACGATTTACAAAATAGGTGGGTAGGAATCGTTCAATGTACCACACGGTTAGCCTTTCACATTAACTTTCTCCCTGCATTTTACAATGTCTTTGATATAGCCAGATATTCGTCAGATTTACAGATTTCTGTGATCTTTGGTGCGAAAAAAGTGTGCACACTTCTTTCGCACCAACGACCATGCGGTGCTTGTTATGGTATGATATGTGTAGTCAATTTAATAGAACAATGTTCTTGATAGTTTGTCAGATAGTCGCAATAAATATTTGCTGTCGAGAAAATAGATGACGGTTCGTCTGCTGTGTGTGCGTGTGCGTGTCAGTGAACTGTTATTGTCTGTTGCAGACTACACCGTTTATCAGCCGTGTTATCAATCATCTTTGGACTATGCTGTACAACAGCGATGTGGAAGTTACTATTATTATCGACGCTGCAGGTGCAGAATTTCTACATTGAATTATAGTGTAAACGTGATAATCAAGTCAACAGGGAAAGGCGATATTTGGAAGAGTCAATAATAAACAACTGCAGATCACCGGACGATGTATCTTATTTATTTATTTATTTCAAACTTTGGAGAACATAGATAATATAAGGTAAAAATTAAGATAAAAATCGTATAGAACTCCGCAACAATCACACGCCGTATATAAAGGCCGCTAACACGACACGCAACATAAACACACAGAAAAAACGAATTAAAGTCAAAATTTGTATTGCAAGTAATTCGTTAGGTCTACTCGTGCCAGTGCATTTATAAATTGTTCAAAAATGTGGCATTGGTAACAACTGATGGCAAATTATTTCAACATGAAACACAACGATGAAAAAAATATTGTGATAAACTACAGTACGCAATTAGTAAATTTTTGATAATTCAACAATAATCGCCACGAGTTGTCCGCATTAGCATATAGGCTTCGACCGTTTAAGAGCTGACGCATCACTTTCTTTATTTACGTGACTCGTTAGTGAACTTTGTACTTGTACTTCGAAACGAAGACTTTGACCAACATAGTACAGTTACGTTTGATATGATCAAAATATAATGTCAGCGTTTTTGTAAATGTGACAACGCAATAAACGTCTGTGTACGTTATGCGTGCGAAGTTGACCTTTGACCTTTCTTCCACGCGCGTCTTGCGCGGCAGCGGAGGCGTGCCTCGGCGTGACTCATAACAAAAACGCTGACATTATGATTTTGAAAATGTCAAGTGTAACTGCGTTATGTCAGTCAAAGTCTACGTTTCAAAGTACATTACAAAATTCACTAACGAATCACGTCAACAAAGAAAGTGATACGTTAGCGCTTAACCGGTTTCACACGCCTGTTGACCTTGTGGTCTGAACCTATGCTAATGCGGACCAATCATCGCTCAGTGGAAGTGGTCACGCGGCTGCTCTCAAACAATCAGGGCGATTATCGTTGAACTATTAAAAACCTACTACTTACAACAAAAGGGGGCTGAAATCTAAAAGTCACCTATACATTCGGTTAGACGACTATTGTGGGAGTGAACATACATGTTAAAGTAACGATCGATGGGCCACGGAGTGAGGTTGTGCATGATTTTGTAGTACATATGAGGTCTGCCTTAAGACGCCGATATTCAAGGGTAACAAGCTCGAGAAAAGCCAACCTCTCGTAGTAGGATAAATTGCGCAACGCAGTTATTCGCTTGGTAAAATGACGCTGAACCCTTTTCAAGAGCACTTTCATGTTTTAATAGATGAAGGTTACAGATACTGGATGCATATCTGCAACATATGCAGCGTTCGGTACAAGTGAAACTGATAAATTTTGATGGTGAGCCTATGAGTTGAAGATCAGTCGTTATTTTAGATTTCTTTGATTTCGCAAGCTGGTATAGCAATATAGTTAAGGTGAGGTGGAAGACCCTGAAATAATTACATAAAGATTTCTTTCGAAATCTGTCGGCTAAAGATTTTGAAATTGAAAATCGGTCTACATTTGCGGATGTTAGGATAAAAAGTCCAATGCATTTTTTGAGACACATTGTAAATTCAAACATAACTATAAAATGTAATAAATAATTATGTGTTACGAGTTTTGAAGATTATTTGATCGTGATCACTGTTAGAATTACAAGTACATGCGGAGTAAACACATTATCTCAGTAACTAGTTCTTATTTTTATATATTTATTTACTATCATTAAATCAAAAGAGAGCAATTCATTGAATGCAAATATTAAAATACTACTGTGATAATAACACCAAGCCGTCACGCCGCTTTGCGGCGGAATTGCTTGTACCCGCCCGCGCGTCCGTCAGGCCTCGTAAGCTACGCCGCTGGCGTGACATCGCGATTTTGGCTTGCCAGCCGCTGCCCGAGCCCTCTATTCCGGCCCGCAGCTGGTCAGCGCTCGCCGCCTGCCGCCCAACCGTCCACGTAAGCCACGCGCGTGACAGATTTACAATCCGTTTATTATATAGGCAGTCTCTGCCGCTAAGGTCAGCGTAAAGTTGAAACCACTTAAGCTTACACGCGGCCGTGAACAAAAAATAGATACAAAATACCAAAATACGTGATAGTTAAACCCTGCCAATTAAAAATGTTCATAGATCCTCACACTTCACTTCAGTTCAGTTCAGTTCCCTAGCAGTTACGAATGTTGTGTTTGACAGCTGGCTGCAAAGTCTACCGTACTGCTATGCGAGAGTGATACAAGAGACATGTAACACGTCATCAGCAGACATCAACGTGTTGAAGACAGCTGTTTACAATGCGAAATTGTCGAATGTTATACACCAGTCATGTGCACTCGGTGAGTTGCAGCTGTTTGGTAGTCTTGCACAACCGACAAAGAATAAGCGTGGTTTTCTTCTGCTGTGAAATTTGGACATGTGGTTAAGATTTGCGAGCACACGACCACAGAGAAACAGATGGGCAAACAAACAGACATATTGACCGACATACAGACAATCTCATCGTAATACTTTACACCAGTTATATATACGCTGTAATTAGCGTAAAATTAAGCTTCCTGTAAGCTATAAGTGTGTGTATGTAGCCTATGTGTGTGTGTTTTACGGTTTGTAAATAGAGACCAGCGCGACCCTGTGTCGGTTAAATGTTCATGTTGTCGCACGTCAGACTGAGCAGCACTACAAGCAATTGCCAGTTTTATTGGGCTACCCGCATAGTTTTGTGCACGCATCGTTGCAATAGGCTCAACTATCGCACAGCAAGCATCATATGCTACGTGTCACATACATATAATGCTGAAGTGAGCCGTACGCATGACAAACAAACTTCCATGACGACCAACGTTGTTGACGACAAAGCGTATTCCTCCACCGGCTCACCGTCGTGGACCGGACGACCGTGGCGTATAGACACACAAATTTACGGTGGTAAGACGTATGAGCCGGAGACTTCTAGACCGGTCGCAAAACGCAGTTTTTACCTACACCACCTGCATTTGGTGTCACCGTTAGAGTTACCTTATCGCACTTTCGTACAGATCGTAAAACTTCGTTCTGTGCTATCGTGCAACGTTGCTTTTTGAGATCCTACCTTTAGTCGTTTTGCGGATAACAGTTTTTATTTTATATTTGCCGATTGAAAGTGGTGCATTTTAGAGCACGCAAAACTGAAGCTAGTGTGCCGTAAACCAGTGTCTGACTTGGGGTGAAGCTATCGCACTGAAAGCGGTGTTTATACAGACTGTTAGCGGCGACAGATTAAAAATCGCAAAAAATCGTAATTAAGGCAATGTGAACCACACTAACATCGCCTGCATGTCAATGTTTGTGTGGTTAACATTACATTTTTATGATTTTGCGCTTTTCGATCTGTCGCCGTTAACAGTGTGTAAAAACTGCGGTTTTTACATTTGTTTGCTGTTTTATTACCAGTTTTGAGTGGATCTGCCCATGTGGCCGAGTGGTTAATGTACTAAGCCGCCAATTGCAGTGGCCGGGGTTCGACACAGTCCTGACGCGTCCGCCTACCAAACAATTATTTCTAATAATTCCTATGCATACCATCATCATTATCATCGTTTATTACGACAATATGGCAGCACAAAGACACACACAATGAGACAGGTCAAGTACAGACAAAACAAAACATCATGTACAACTATAAGAACATTATCATAAAAGCACAAAACAAGCACTCAGTAAAAAAACTCAATTACAAACTATCAAACATAGCGCCAGTGATACATGCATCTTCGCTTTTTACTGTGAGCGTTTAAGTACCGATATGTCCCACTATTTTCATCATCATCGTTATTACTCAAACAATGCAGCAGACAACACACAACACATAAAAGCAAAAAGTAAAAAAAAATTACCAAACTGCTAAAGTAACTATAAGAAGAGAACATGTCCATTGTTTTTTTAGCTTTTTAAAGCATATTTAGACCAAATACGATTCTTGGCAAAACATGGCGACACGCGGATGGACGGTGTGCCATATTTAGCCAGTAGTAATGTCAGAAAATTACGTGTAAGATACAGCAAGGTATTAGTCAATGCATATATAATGAACAGGAAGTCAATCCGAGGCAGCTGAGAGGGTTCGGCAGTGTCACCGTTGATGTGACCGTTGTTGATCCCTTGATTAGGCGCGTCAAGGTATCAGCCGCGCTGACGTGAGAGCCGAAATATCAACTGCTGGTCCGGTTCGGAGGGCTAATATGCGTCATCATGCAAATGTTGTGTTGATCAGTCAAACTGTTGCCGACATGTGGCCAATTTTATTTTCTTTCAGGCTGGCGGCCGTCGCCATCTGGGATTTTTTAATTTGTAACAGAAGGAACGGTCAAGAGGGTCGAACTGCGTCACCCTGCTAAATTTCGTCGAAATCGCTGAAACCGCGGCCGAGATATGGCAATGTTTCGAATTTTCAAAATTACAAATTTCTAACTGTGAGACGCATCATGAGTGTCGAATCGTGTCATTGTGCCAAATTTCCTGGCGATCGGCCAATCCGTTGCCGAGATATCGCGATTTTTGAATTTTTAAATATGGCGGCTGCCAAGGAGCTTTAATCATTAAAGCTCATTGGCGGCTGCCATCTGGAAGTTTAGAAATTTCAAATTTTTAACGGTCCGAAGGGTCAGAATGTTGAACTGCGTCAATCTGTTGGGCGCGTCAAGATTGTCGAACTGCGTCATCGTGCCAAATTTCGTGGCGATCGATTATTCGATTTTTCCAATATGGCGGCGGTCCGTTATCTTGGATTTGTGATGCGTGTGATGCGACCTCCCACAAAGGGCATTTGGTGGTCTTCATCACTGTGCAAAATTTGTTGGAATCGAAGCAGTAGGTTTGATAATATGCACGTTTTCGATTTCGCGAGTTTGGATTGAAGACGCCTATTTCACGCTACAATAGTTTTTTGCCCCCTAAATGGGGAGCTATGTGAACATATCTCCAAAATGCACATCTTTGCACGAGGTCGCGTCGTTTGAGTGAAAATCCGTCGTCGGGTCTGGCCTGCAGGTGCGTTCCAAGAAGGGGTGTAAAAATTAAAAATAATTTTGGTTATAGTTTACTTATGTGCCCAGCAGCCCCCGTGGAGATATGTGTACCTACTTTGGCGCAGCTATAGGGGTCGCCGACGTAATCATCTGTGACAAATTTTTGGTGATCGGTTAAAAGGTGTCGATTCTGTAGGGGGTCAAATATTGCCCTTTCCCATTGACAAAGCCAGTCACCCTCAACACAGGACTGACCTACCTCGCAGCTTGTGATGCTAACGGTTGTAATAATAATGTGAGGTTTATACCGGAAGTCTTAAATGCGGGCGAACCATAGATATTACATTAAACTAAACATAAACTAGACATGCTTTTTAATGACATCAATCAATCAATCAATCAACATAAAATTTGTAGGGCGCCGCTATACGACACGTCCAGGAGCGCCAACAGTAGTCAGTGATAAGCACGATCAAAAAGTACATTCTTGAGTCGTTTTCTG
>Ga0209780_1005206_pt1 | contig 10219 bp, 4 predicted proteins | sample WorMetexBAHAMAS2_FD_187384 | JGI IMG/M metagenome (GOLD analysis project Ga0209780, IMG submission 187384) | Marine gutless worms symbiont microbial communities from Max Planck institute for Marine Microbiology, Germany - Inanidrilus exumae... | ecosystem: Host-associated > Annelida > Digestive... | reverse complement strand
GACTCCCACGGCATAAATATTCTATAACAGCAAGGTGGACTGTAGCATATTCATAAACTCAAGACTGAATGCGCAGTACTTGGCTAGCTATCGTCTAATTGGTTAAACGAAGTAGGTTCTCTTTTTTAGTATTTTGAAGTACGTACGTGCCATATCGTCGTAAAAAGTTGACGTTTGCTATCTCATCTCCTGATGAGTTCTTGTATAAATTTATAAATTTATAAACACATAGGCCTATCTATTCTGAAGGTTTTGTTTGGATGATACAAGCCACTGTTTGTTACTGTACCGTTTTACAGCAAAGCAACTCGAGGATTTCAGTATCATCTACATGCCGCCGACTGCACTGACAAGCCTATTGTTCAAGCATATATGCTGACAGCAGCAGGTCAGGAATCGCAACACGCACATGTATGTACTGGTAAATGTAAAGGTAAATGTGAAGGTACCATACTCATTAAGGAGTGAAAGTGGCGTATTCATCACCATTGCCATTGAGCCCGTAAGAGCGGGGCGTCATAAATATTGGGTGTCAGAAATTATGGGATAGGACAGGGAAAGGTGCGAGACCGGGTGGCCCCCTCCCGCCGCGGGATAGGGGTAGCATCTGCATGCAGAAAATTTTTGAAACATTTATGTCAAAATTCTACTGTTCGATTCGTTTTAGTTAAGACAGTGTGCTTCAGTCCCGCACAACAAGATCAGTTATACGAGCCGTCACGGATCATTGGGGCGGGTCAGAGATACAGCCTTGATCCCCCATATCTAACCATAAGGTTAATATATCGCTGGCCTTCCTTCACTGGGCAGGGATAGCTCTCCACCCCTGACCTTTTGTCTCTGATATAGCCATATTTGTGCTGAAAGGGGACGTTAAACTCCAACTAACTAACGCCCCACCTCTAACATTGGGCAGTCAGCTGATCCCCTGAACACGGCGGCTCTGCCGGTACTGGATAGGCCTACCTACAGTGGCGTAGCGTTCTGTTATGGGGCCCGGTTCAGGAATCTGACGAGGACCCCGATGCACCACCAAGGTCTGCTGGCAGCACAGCCCGTCTGCTCTTGCATTTATCCTTGACGCTGGGGGCTCTTTAGAGGTCCGTGTTCGCGGTTCATTGAACGGCTTGAACGGTCACTGACTACGTATACCACTAAGACTGTGACGCATGGCCGGTACGACAATCGCCGCTTCTAACCTACTCCACCTCTAATTGGCACCCCCGTTGGGATGATTCCTTCCCCTGTGGAATTTCGCCGATTTTTGGCTTCAGAAAACTAGAGTCCATGGGCTATTGTACGGCGTTATTTGCGTGATCCTAGATTTTAAGCCGTCTTAGTATAGAACACCGACTTGTGACAGACGGACGGACAGACAGACGGACGGACACACGATGACGACAAGTACCGCGCTAGCATAGCGTCGCGCGGTACGTTCGGTGTAATAGTCTGAAGAGTCATTCCTGCGGGAGGAGGAAAGCTTATGGTGGAAACGATTTGTGAAAAAGGAAAGTTTTAAGCCGAGAGTGGACGAGTAGGGGTAAAGGTAAAGGTGAAGGTCAGTCATAACCCTTAGGGGTATAGGCGGGGTGTTCATTTCCCTTTCACAGGCCCTTTAGCCCGTAGGTGGATAAACCACTAAAGTTTATGACGATATGATACGATACGGTAGATTAACGTTCGCTCAAAAGCTGACGAGATGGCCAGCTTAATCTAGCGCACAACCCAAAAACGAAGAAATACCGAGTAGTGACGCATGGTCAGTGCCAGCCAGACCTACGGTTACCTTCCCAGCCATACGGTGTCACTGCCCTCTGGCCGGTACCAATTTATACAAAGGCACATGGGTGTGATCAACTTGCCTACGGCCGGGAATCGAACGTATACAACCAAGTGAGTCCAACGCCCTTACCAGTCTAAACTACCGAGCGGGTCCGAGCCATCCAGTGAATGAATTAGGAGTTAGAGATGAGGAAAGTGGTAAAGCAACAGAGAAAGACGTTTAATTATACAGTCTATAATGGCTGTCACGAAGAACTATATTTGGAATGGGTAGCTTATACGGTACATGTTTTGTCATAATGTAGACGTTCGGGAATCCTGCCCATACTGTTATGTTGCGTTTCAGACGCCCGCTGCAATGACAGATCTGCTGTTGAGTCTGATTCGCCGCCAGCAACTCCACTGTTACCGTCACAATGTCGCATCGGCAAAGGTCAATTTTTCATTTCGTTCAGCATGAAACGGGTAACGATTTACCGAAAACTACCGCGCATATAGCAGCATAGTGACAATGCGAGTTAGTTGGAGTTTAACGTCCCTTTTTAGCACAAATATGGCCATATCAGAGACGAACTGACAACGCGAAGAGCATATGCGTAAAGAATGTTCAAATAACATTTGTTAAAAGCTAAAGCATTATAAACCTGACAAAAACGTTTGTAGACTTTGCTCTAAAACTTTACATTGCAATCTTCAACAGGACTCCCAAGCCTAATGCTAACCCAACTGCGGACAACTCAACACATTGGTGTCGCTTTTCAGTTGCCTGTTTATTCTTCGCCTGTTTGGTAATGCCTCAGTTTTCTCTAGATATTTCACCTAATGTTGCTATTAGGCGTCATAACAATTATTTGCCCAACTATTTGAAACTCCCGTCCTAACTCAATCCGTTCTTCCGATACATTCAAGTTGATTCAACTCTTCAACTCAAGTTGATTCAACTCAAAACAACTTTTTCCAAGCTGCTTTTAATACCCCCTGGCGGCAAACTCCAACGCCTCCGATTCATTTTTTGTGACTAATGGCGTTTTATAAAAAAATGTTTTACTTACTTACTTACTTACTTAATGAAGTGCATTTATATTAATTCGTTGCAACAGATCAACACGCTAGCTGCGTTCAGCGTCTGCCGTGTACTAAGTTCAAGAGACCGCCATCTTTCTGGCCAAGGGTAACTATAATGTCTGCTTCGTATAATATTATGATTCTGATACGATTTCCTATTAGTGTTCTATTACAAGTATGTCCTATTTTGCACCGTTTCCGATATACTATTTCACTATCACTTACTTCCCAAAATTTAAAGAAGTCACCTGACCCTGAAAACATGCCCTTCGGGCGTAATCTATCATGCAGTACTCCTCTGTATTAATCAGCAAATGACATTTGTACTACATGTACCTAGTGTCATCGATTCCAAAAATATGACTGGAGCTTCAAAATTTAAAACAGGTTACTTGACCCTGACCACGCCAACAAGGGGGCAGTTTGTCAACCCAATGCTCACACTTGATATACTCTACCTATATACAAAATTTAATGACTCGCTTCAGCCATTCCAGAGATATGATTACGGGCCTCGAAAATAAAAATGGATCATGTGACCCCGACAACGCCTACTTTAATGGTGATTTGTCATTCTGATGGTGAGACTTGACATAGCGTACGTGTACACAAAATTTGACAACTGTAGCTTCAGCTGTTCCAGAGATATGGTTTCTGCCCACCAAAATTTAAATGATTCACGTGACGTGACCAAGCCCCTTTCAGGGATGTTTTGTCATCCGCGAGCTAGGACTTGCTACGATCAACATGCCTACCAAATTTAAAGTATCTACCTCCAACAACTACGTAGATATGAAAGGCGGTAAAAATGGGGTGGTTTGGGGTAGTTGGGGCCATTCAAGGTCACTGGAAACCATTCGATAGAGTGCATATGAGTTCCTATTAGCGTTCCACAATAACTATGTCTTGCACTGTTTTTGAGATATAGCTTCGGCTTGTGACGGACAGACGGACGTACAGATACACGACGACAGAATATACTGCGCTAGCATAGCGTATAGCGTCGCGCGGTAAAAAGCGAGTAAATAGCGGAAATCAATGCCAGTCGTAATATTTAGTAGTAGTACTGGACAACTTGCGATTAGTGCTTCCAGTTGCGTATTTTCTGTCTAAACATTTCGATAATAACAAGATTTTATTGTAACATTACAGAGTTGAAGTTACTTCTTGACGCCAGATGTAATTTATTACAAAATATATGCCTAGATCTATTTTATGCAGAAAATAGCGCGTTCTGTTTTGACTATGTGAAGCGTTCTGTGAAAGACACGATCGGACTGGACAGATGGAATCGTCAGAGAATGGTGCATTACGAAAAGATGTAAGTACGTGTGTACAGATTATTCACATTTGCAGGTTCAAGTCGATAACTGACCTTGACCTTGACCTTTATTTATCCCGCACCCGTGATGCATTTTGCAACACGCAGACGCCATCGCTGTCTTTCGATCGTTGCTGCTTCGTCTTCCGTCCAACTCCCGTAGCTTACTTGTACCAAATTATACTTTATAAAAAAGTATTGAGTCTATCTATTAGTAAGCTTACTTCTCCGTGTTTGCTGTGGTCTTCCGGGTCCCCTGTGAACTCCTTCTACATGCCGTTCGTGAGCTTAACTTGCTTTGGTATCCGGTTGTCACTCGTACGTTTCACATTTGTGCAGTCACGGAGTTTCCTCCCTCTAAATATGGTTTCTGCAACTGCACGGGGTGTTATTGACGTCATAATAGTAAACAAAATGGGGTCGGATTTTGGCCCACCCTGTATTCTGCCAAACGCCTGACGCGTACTCAACGTATTGTAATAAAACGTAATATATAGTTTACGTAGCGTATAGATTGTCTATTTTACTTGACATTTTGTCTTATTCGCTTATTTCTTTGCTGGGTAAGAGTCGAAAAGGATGCCGTTTCGTCTATATCGCACGATGTAATTAACTGATGTATAAAACAGTAAATAAGTAAGTACATAAATAAGTAAATAAATACGTAAGTAAGTAGAGTGTGAGCCTGCCTGTTGTCTTGTACAGGGCGCAGCACAGACAGCACTGGAATACGTGGTCGCAGTCTGAAAATCCCATCTCGTGGGATTCATGGCTTAAGTACTGATATAGGCCTACATGTGCTTGTACACTGTAGGCCAAAACAGTGTCAGATTGCATTGCGAACGATAAACAGCGTGTGACTCTTGTACGCTCATCTGTGTTTTCTGTTTGGTTTATTATCAAAACATTTTAATATCGGAAAAAAACTAAACGGTGGCGCATGAAAACGAGCAATTGGCCATTGCGCGTGGAAACGTTACAACTTTACTCTTGCCCGTAAATTCGCCAAATCCGGACCTGTTTTTGAAAGTTCTTTTACCTGCAGATACAGAGGTAAATGTGTAGTAAAGTAGTTATCAAAGCTCGCTCCACAACTTAAACAGATACATACGGTGAAATGACGTCTCAATAATTTATGGTCACGATACGATCTCCATGTTGTAGGGCATAATGTACTTGGCAAAGTTAACTGGTAAAGATTTGACACTTTATTTAAAAAGAAAACTGAATCGGTCGGTTTAAGAAAGGCCTAGTGCTAGCGCCAGATCGGCGATCTGACTGCAAGTGCTGCCGAATGTTTACATTTCCTTGCCCTACATTATGGTGGCCAGAACAACTGTCACCTTGAAAAAAATTAAAAAATTACTTAATTGTCAACATATGCATTGTTGCACCACCCCGTTAAACATGTAGCACCTTTCTGACTAAGAGTGACCAATTGCTCCGTTCTTTCTGCGCCACCATATATAATATAAAAACTAACCGAATATTAATATGATGCAACAGTAGTTTGAATTTTTGTAGAGCATTTAAAATGTCAAGACATAGCACCCGTAGATGTTTTTTTTCAGCACAGTACTAAATAATATGTGTGTCGTAAAAACGATTATACAAATATTTTATACGTTCGTTTTTGATTGACGGAAAGGAACCACTCTCATTTTTCTGAAGTTACCCAGGCAAGCCCAAGATGAGGTCGCAGTTGTAGTAGTTTTTGATTTTTTTTAGCGTAATTTGCCGTTTTGTCAGTTATCAGCATCAAATCACAATGTGTGCATTTAACTGTAATGCATGTGACAAGATATTGGGCGTTGTTAATGCACAACGTGTATCTGTTATAAACACAACATCTTATGGACTTTGCCCAGAACAGTAATAAAATATTGCGTCTAAATGATAAACTAAACTAATAGTCGCGAACGTGTTGAAATATTGCGAGTTGTGACAGTAAATATACAGCGAAAATGCAGATTGTTTTAGCCAGCTGTTGAAGAAGGACAGTGTGCTTCACTCGTAATAAATCGTTTTGTCAACAATGTCAACTAGCAAGTAATATGTTAAGATGGCTCAGACGTTTAGGAAGTCGTATGTGCTCTATTAAACGGTACCAGCCGGGAATTGCTGTCCAGGAGAGTCCTAAGCATACTATGGTTTTGCTCTGCAGCACGACTCAGTCATAAAACAACGGCAATTGCGAGTACCCACCCGCCACTACATCAAAACTTTCTTATCGGATTTGCGAAATCTCACAGGTCATGATCCGGTCGTGGCTTCATAAAATTATGATCCCGGACCTCTGGAGTCTGGACTCCCTCCCTGGCCAGCCACGCCCCTGATTGCCGTACCATTTTGGAGCACATAATATCAGAGTTGTCGGCGAATTCAAGTACGAATGAACTGTTTCGCAGATAGCTCTGGCTTAACCCATTTTAGCACAGTTTCCCGAAATAGTTACACTAGGCCTAATTCGCGAATTCGACGCCAGACTCAGCTGGCTAACCGGCCATTTTTATTTTGACTTTCCGGCACTCTGGCGATCAGGGTATACGATACGATAGGATACGGTAGTTTAACGTGCGCTCAAAAGCTGCCGAGATGGCCAGCTTAATCTAGCGCACGACCCAGAAACGAAAAATAAAGAAAAGATATGACAGATGACCTCTACGAGAAGTGTGTGTAGGTATCCCTCAGTCACTGGCCCCGTTCTGGAACTCTGGGCAAAAGTGGGTTACATGATATATCTTCCCCACACTCCAGCGCACGCCCATTCGGTGCAGCTGTTTTTGGTACCGTCATTACTACGGTGGCGCCGTCTTTGTCTACGAATCAAGTCACTAGACATCCAGCCACTGTTCAGTTGCTCTCCTTCACATTTTACACGTTTCAAACGATGATGCACAGATCCCATTAGACGGAGATCGCCGTTTCTGGGCTATCTTACGAGCAGTTTCCCGCCACTGAGTCTCTGGGCCTATTGTTATTGGCTCACCGGCAAGCATCTGTCGGTCACGTGACGTACGAGAACATAGATAACATACAACAGCCGGACTTCGCGCACAGCAACCGGAAATACCGCTCGCGCTTTGCATTTCGGGACGGAGTCATCACGTGACCAATGCCAGGTGCTTTTACGCCGAGCCAATAGCAGCGTCTATTGCTGACGACAATAACAGAGGATCATAGGCTATAGCAACGGACACGCTACATGCCGCGCTCATATATTGAACAGTTAATAGGGCTTGCAAAGATTATTTAAACAAAGACTGTTTACACGGATCAACTTTTATTTGACCAATCGCATTTCGCTATTAAGATTAAGACAGAACATTCGTATAGCGCCTTTTCGTGAATATACTCACCTCTAAAGCGCTCAGAATGGCACGTGTTAACGAAAGATCACACAGTTTTACCTGCCATCCACAGGCTTATACACAAATGGAATGAGCCGTCCTGCTTTTGATCCTCAGCCGCTGCGTGTCGCCACACTTTGGCTGGTACTTATTTGCAGTCCCGTAGAGGGTAGGAGGTTAAGTTGGCCTGGGTGGTTGGTAACATACTGAGATGGCATGCCCGCCCGAAGACAACCAACCGACCGATAGTGCGGTTGCCAGCGATAGAATTCACGACCATTGAGTCGAAAGTTTGACGCCCTAACCACCAGACTACCGACTCAATGATAAAGATATTATAACACAACTGTGTACAAATAGAACAAAGAGACGGTAAACTGTTATGATTTTGTTGTAACGAGCGAAGTTCGTGCCAAGCCTATAGATTTTTTTTCAGTTTCCTGCAAACAAAGACGCAAAATAATATGACTGAATTTAATAACACACAAGCAAGCGTTTTATGGCTGATAACATGTCGATCTTTGTTAGCCAGCACACTCAGTTAAGAACTGGAGGATATTTTTTGTTGCAGCAGAGTTTAACTGCACTTCATATCGGCAAGAGTACTAATATAAAGAGAACTCATGTGTCTTTAGTCTAATCGGAATGCAATATGCCTTGCATTCCGAATAGACAGAAGATACATGAATTCTTTTCACTAGTTTTATTTACGCCGTGTCCACATACCGTAACTGAAATTAATACTAAGACTAGAGGAAGCCAACACTCACAAGAGTGCAAGGACCCACGTCGGCAATGTTTTAGTGACTCGTGACATTGACCTTTGACCTTTTGACGACAAAATAAATGCATTTCCAGGACTCATCGTGGAACATTTCTACGTCAAGTTTGGTTATCCTAGCTGCATCCGTTTTTTAGATAACGTGCGGAAAAACAGACAGACACACAGACAAACGGAGGCAAAAACCGTACCCCCGTGACTGCCGTCAACGTAGGTAATAAAGTGCTATTGCTAAGTTAAGTAATACAAAGTCATTATTAAATGTTTGACAGCGGTGGACCCGAAGGCGATACGAGCAATCGTTGAGCCATTGCGTGTATGAACGCGTCATTAATAATAACGAAATGATTTCATGCATGTCTTGATATCTCAACGCACTTCGTTATACTTCAGTACGAGCGATTGCACGATTGGATGAGCAAACGGAATTAACGGGAAATGAACAACCGAGTACGGTGAACTGTAATTGCTTGATACTGGCATCATATACGTACTACATTACATACGGCATGATTAATCACGAAGCTCAGACATTGCAGAGGGACCACGCGACGCGCTATGTCAGGTTGGTTGCGTGACACAGTGGTAGAACGTCGGTCTGTGACCGGCGAACTTTCGCTCAACCTGTAGCTGACGGGTGACCACTTATGTGAGTAAACCGTCCGCTATAGGTCAACCAACTAGGCCAACTCAGCCCTTCGTCCTTTCGAAGTCGATAAATGAGTAGTGAGCTGTTATCGGATGTGCACTACCTCGCTCGAGTAGCGCCATCTGGTGAAAGCTTACGAAGTAAAGGCAGGATGGTTCATATTACATTCGTGGATAAACCTGTGGGTGACAGGTAAACTGTATGATCCGTCTAACACGTGCCATTCCTGAGCGCATTAGAGGTGGTTTACGACGATGCGCTATACAAATCTGCGTTTACTTTACTTTGCTTTGACGTATTGTAAAAGGCTGTACAGCTGTACGACAAGTAATGTCCAATTCGAAAAAGAGTCGTAATAGGTGAATGACGTCGAAGGTAACTCAATGTCATCAGAAATGTCGCTGTTTGATGAGCCATTAATGACTTCCTATTGGTGGTCTGTAGTAACAGTGTCTCTATCGTGCACCGTTTCCGAGATATTGTCAGTTATTTCTCAAAATTTTAAGAGGTCTCTTGACCATGAATACATGACTTCGGGGTGTATCCCCGAATAATATGCACGAATCAGTACGTAGGCCTACTCCTCAGTATCAATCAACACAAGACATTTTACACGCTTAGCTCCAGCCATTCCAATGATAAGATTTGGACGTGACCTGACCATGCCTCTGTCAGGGGTGGTTTGTCATACTTGAGCCATACTTGCTACGATCAGCCAATCTACCATATTTGAAGTCTCTATCTTCAAGATATGAAATACGACGAAAAAAAATTTAAACATGGGGTGGTTTGGGGACTTATAGATCACTTAAGGTCATTGGAGATAGCATCATTCGATAGAGCGCATTCGAAGACTATCGAAGTCCCATTAGCTTTCCGTAGTAACTATGTCCCTATGTTTCCATATCTGAGACATAGCGAGATATTGATCTAAAACCATCGATTTTAACCCACCCCCATCTGTATTTGGCATCCACGTTGGGGGTAACTCCAATCGAATTTTACAACAGTCCTTGGCGTCGCAAAACTATCGCGTCACTGTCGTATCTTGTGATGGTGTATTTTGGTTAGCCATTTTGGTACAATGCTACCTTGTAACAGACAGACGCAAGGGCGTACGCAGGAGGGGGCTGACGGGGCTAAAGCCCCCCCCCTTCGAAATTCCCCGATAAAAATTATTTACTCATTCAATTTCAAATCCGAAGCATTTTATGTTTCGCCGTTTGTACAAAGAAGTCAGTTTCACAATCATTTTATAACAATTGTTCATA
>Ga0209780_1005205_pt1 | contig 10219 bp, 5 predicted proteins | sample WorMetexBAHAMAS2_FD_187384 | JGI IMG/M metagenome (GOLD analysis project Ga0209780, IMG submission 187384) | Marine gutless worms symbiont microbial communities from Max Planck institute for Marine Microbiology, Germany - Inanidrilus exumae... | ecosystem: Host-associated > Annelida > Digestive... | reverse complement strand
GTTACATGAACGTACATTGTCGCGACTGGATTTACAATCGTAAACAGTTACAGAGTGTAGCGAGTAGATTCTGCGGACACTATTGTGTATGTTTCTGTATCGCTAGAAGTAGTGGTGTGAATATGTGTCGTTTTACTGATTATTTTACACGCGATACTGGACTTAACGACGTAGTTGTGCATGATTTGATATGTAGTGTGTAATAAACGTGACGGTTGATTTCAATTTGTATTTTTCTTTTATTAAACTCACACACACACGATACAAAAATCAAGTATCGAACAATCAGACAAGTTGTCGGATGAAAACTAAAGAGAGTTTGCAATTTAAATGTCACATCTTCTCATACGAATCACGAGTCAATATTCGTCATTCAAAATAGGTAAGTAAGTAGGTAAGTAAGTAAAGAAGTAAGTAAATAAGTAAGTAAGTAAGTAAATAAATAAATAACTAAATAAATTACGTCTGTTTACTGTCACATCGCAAACTGCAGGAAAATGTTTACATAGAGACAAAGACCATGACTCACACAGTCACCAAAATGGTCCGACGCCAAACCGGACTGGAAATGGCATAGAATATTTAATTTTATTAAATATTCTACGGTCACGTGACGTTTTTCTACTTCCGGTCTAAGAAAAAATTTACTTACTTATCATTCAACAGACCGAAAAGTGTTTACTGTTAGATCCGCCTTCTAGTGTGACAACGGAAACTTACATCCTGTTCGCGAGGTAAGCCACGTTTGTTTACTGTCACATCGCCGTATGGGAAGACGAACTACACACCAGCCACTGGCGCTGGCTCGCATGGCCGGTAGTGCAGGGTGTCGACTGGTACAGATCCGGGAAAGCGCTGTTGACGGTCGGCACGGTTCTAACCGGATACCGCGGCGACAGTCGTGATGAGTCATCTTGTCAGACGTCTATTTACTGTCAGATCCGCCTTCTAGTGCGGCAAAGGAAACTTACATCCTGTTCGCGAGGATTCCATGTCTGTTTACTATCACATCGCACACTGTAGGAAAATGCTTACGCAGAGACAAAGACCATGACACACACAGTCGGCGTGGTAGTGGGCGTGGCCTATATGCTAACGTGGACCAATAACCGCTCAGCGGGCGTGGTCACGTGACTCCTCTCGACCAATGAGGGCTGATTGACGTTGAACTCTTAATTTTACACTACTCTTGTGACCTTGACCTTGACCTTTGACCGTTTGACCTCTGGGTCAATGCATGGCAAGCGACAAGTTTGTTTTCCTTTTAGAGCGCGGACAAAGAGACAGACAGACGCGACTGAACGCCCTTACCACGCCGGTGGCGGCTATACATCCGGCGTGGATAACAACAACTGAAACTATACACTATAATAGTCGTACATTTGCATTTAGGCCTTGTATGCGCATCGTGAACCGAGTTGCATCAATTCTTACTCGTTTGATGAGTCTTTTCGTTGTATTCCGTCACTCTTTTGTGAGACCTTCATTTCCATTTTCTCTTCTTCTCTGGTCCGTCATACTCAGACACTTTCGACTTAACCTGACTGACTGTTAAGCTGCGTTCACACCTGATGTGCTGCAGGGTGGGACATCGCCAACGGCGCATGTGGTCAAATTGCATATGAAGTGGGATATGAATCCTCCCGGACTGCGCACGTAAATCTACCGTACCGTACCGTATCGTATATGACGAGTAATAAATTAATAACTAGTTAAAATAAAAGCTATTTCAAGTTAACACTAGCCCATGACTGGCACGCGGTAAAAAGACAATCGAGTCGCACGACGTCATGTTGCCATCGTCAGCAATGTAGTTGCAAATATTTAGCATAATTTAGCAGACATTAATTAACAACACAACAGACAGCGCCTCGCGCCGTGCCGTGCAGCAAGTCGCCACGCGGCGCCGTGCGTTTGTCTTGCGTTGCGTTGTGTCGTCGCTCCAGTATGAAGGCGGCTTTAGCCTAGATGTCGAGGTTGTTTACCGATCCACCTGCAGTAGCTGAGGGCATTGGCCGGGGTACGGACGTACGTCTCACACTGGTGCATAACCAGGGGCCGGACAACCTCAGAAATTGCCTTTTCCCGTCTGGGATCTCGACCCCATCTTACGCGTGGTTCCTTAAACCGCACGCTTAAATTGTATTGTAACGGCAATTCACAGCATGTTTGGATCTGCCACTGTCGACCGCATAGCAGTATTTACCGGGCCAGTGACTGTGATGGGCAAAGTCAAATCATGATTTGATTTAGGCCTACATCATGATTGAATCACATGTGGTGATTTGATTTGAGTAAAAAAAGATTTGATTTGGAAACCTTTGATTTTATTTGGATTTGATTTGAATTTCTGTGATTTGATTTGTGATTTGACCAAATCACAAATTTTAGTCACTTGGGACAATGAGTAACTTCTTATGATGACATTTCATGATACACTGTAGACTCGAATCATAATCAATAGCCTACTAGAATACCACTGTAGGTATATGTAGTGTGAATAGACAGTTTTCACTGAACTTTTTGAATTAAATGACTTTTATTCGTTGGTAAATAAATATACTTTTTTAAATCGTCATTTTTTTCTTGGATTGACATCGTGATTTGATTTGATTTGTGATTTGGTTTAAATGATTTGTGATTCGGGGATGTGATTTGTGATTTGATTTGTGCTTTGTCCATCACTGTACCGGGCCGATGTAAAGACAGTCTACGTTGATCGCGACAAACGCGTTACCACTAGCTAGGCTAGGCTAAATTCCTGCATAATTAAATAGAAGACGTAAACGCATTTACGACGTCGAAAATGGGAAGTAGATGTCATATGATGCTGTAGTGTTAGCTGGAAACACGCGGCGATGCAGTACATGACTGGCACCGGTGATCAGTTCAGATGGACCTGTTCTCGCAATGTCACCAGTGCCGCCGCCACCGCCGACGTAAACGAAAGAGCTTCGATGAGGGCGACGATGAGCGCTGAACGCGGCCTCGGCGACAGAGTGACAGCCGGGCGTCTGTTGCTGCTGCTGGTGGTGGTGATGCGGATGGTGTCCGTTGATGTCGTGACCGGGATTCTGCTTCTTCCACTTGGTCCGCCGGTTCTGGAACCAGATCTTGACCTGCGTCTCGGTGAGGCCGAGCGCGAGCGCGAGACCGAGACGCTCACAGACGGACAGGTAGCGAGTCAGCCGGAACTTGCCCTCGAGCGCCGCCAGCTGGTCGTAGCTGAACGCCGTTCGTGTCCGGCGACCGCGGGACCAGCGTCCGCCGTCGTCGCTGCCGACATGGCCGCCGCCGTCGCCGCTAGAATCTGCGGCCGCCATGTTCTCCTCATCACAACGGGCACCATCGTCAATGTAACTACCGTCCGCTGCGTGTGAACGAAGACTACAGACAAGACAGCCAGTATCCTTGTTTTCACTCTCAGTTTCGCAGCATTGATCTGCATTGAGACACAACACACACGCACGCACGCACACACACATCGTTGTCATCATCAGCTGCTTTAAAGTTAGTCCGAAGGATCTTAACGAGACAGCAACACAAGCAACAATAAAAAGGCAAACAGCAAAGTTGGCATTTTGATTAGTAAGGTTTTCTTCGATCATCATTGGGCTGGCTGTATGAAATTCAGTAATATACTATAAACCCTCACTCGAAGTAGCACCGTCCACTTTAGTACAGAGCTCGACAAACAGCCAAAAAAGGGCCACGCATTAACGTAATCCATAAACGTAATCCATAAACGCGTAACGTGCATCCATAGCCGAAAATGTTTTATCGACATGAACTTTGACCTTTGACCTTGACCTTCACACCTGACCCTTGGGTAAAGGTGAACCAGCATGCTAAATATTTGCGTAAAGTGATTTAGTTTTAAAAAGATACTGTGCGGACACACATACAGACACGCCGTTCCTGTGTGTACTATTGAAATGGTCGTCAAATATGCAGAGCTGATGGGAACGAAAAATGAGTGCTTGAAGCTAATGCAGTAGTGAACCTGGGTCTGTGTGAAGTTGCTGCCGCTGCGTAGCTGCTGCGTCATCACTGGACGAACGTCGTTGGTTGATGACGTCATGCTGTACAGGTGCGCGATCAGGTGCGCTAATCGTCGTCTCGTGACGCACGCCAAGTATCGACTCCACCGTAAATGATTTCATACTCGCCGACCGACAAGTTCAACTGAGTCCAACAACATTTAACGTAACATGCAGTCGAGAGTCGATGTTCCTCTGCATTATATCATCGTCGTCATATTTATAGCAAAAACGCATCTGCATAAAACGACACAAATCATAACCATATTGAATGAATGAATGAATGAAAATGCGAGGATTTTAAATGCGTTTGAAAACCGACTGAGAGCCGGCTTTGTCTAACACACTATGTAAACAAATCAAGCCGTTGAGCGAAGTAAAGCCGGAAATGGTCAGGTAGTCCGTGGAGTCAGTCCGATAAAGATATGTATTTAAGATAGCTTATGGCAAAATTGTATCCCAGTTGTTTCGTCAAGGTTATGATCAAGTACAGTATGTACTAGAAATATCCTAATCGAGATTGCGCCGACAATTTTAGCACAAAGAACTCGACAGCAAGCTGTGTTACTTATTTACAGTTTCAACTCCAATATGATTTTTAGCTACAATCACTCACTCTTGCCTCATAACGTGCATCCACAACGGAAAAGGTACGTTTTTTATCGTCGCCTGACTTTGGCCTATAACGTTTTGTTCACCGAACTTTTGCCTTCGAACGTGATCTAGATAGGCCGAAGAGTGCCAAATATAAGACCGGTCATTTCGTTCAAAATCTGTTGTCCGTACACATACGCAGACACACAAACACGACCGATTACTCTACCTGAATCACTAAAGTGACCAGCACGAATAGTAACAGCGCGTTTTGATCACGGTGTGTAAAGTTCAAAATAAGTCCGGCTACAGTTACAAATAACAGCGACGAAAGCAACTTAGCATGTCCTACTTGCCATTCAGCTAAACGTGAGTAAACACTTACATACATGCATACATACATACATAAGAGTTTTTTGAATAGCCTAGCGCATATAAATTCGATAGAGTCACTCTGCGCTTGCCGCGCAAGTACAGTATATTTTATTTGTAGACACAGATAAAATAAGCAGCATGTAGAACAATAAAATGCAATAAAAAGAACTGAGTCTACTGGGCAGAAAGGCTCAAAGAGCACTTACAGCTGCAATGTTCATGTAGGCTAAATTAGCAACAGGCCTACCGAAAATATGCACGTAAGCACATCCTATTGCAATATGATAATGCATTAAAACAATTACAAATATATAGTTGCAACAATCTTACACGTAGAATATTTGCTAACAAGCTCATTTGAGGGTGAATATTGCTAATCCGTTGTTATATCTAGGCCTATTTTGTATTTCTGTATAGCTCAGTTACAGTCTTGTCAAAATCAAATCAATTATCGTTTTTAAAATTGGTTCTCTACTATCGTGTGCTACCATTATGTTATATAGTGAATAAAGATTATCAAAGTAGGCCTACTGCGGTACTGTTACGTGTCACAGTATCAACTGCAACTTAAATTGTCCACGAATATTAACGATATACAGTGTCATCGATGATCTATCTGATTAACAAAATTATCCACAAATGTTAAGTTTCATGTCCCAGTAAACTTTTGCTGGCCATTTTATTCTCGCAGTTACCGGCTCTGACGTTAGGACCTTACGGCGGGAATTGAATGTACATCATCATTAACATCATCATCATCAACATCATCATTATCATAGCATTATTTTCATGATGTCTTTGGTTTAATGCATGCGTTAGTTAGTACTACTAAGTCGCCTGTTACAAGTTCACGCTGTTATATAATCAACTAACCTGAAAGCGCATTAGTGAAGATTAACGTGTACATCTGCGTAGCATCATGCCGTAGCGTATCAGCGACATACCGTCACCTGCAGCAGTCACATCCGCTGTACCAACAGAGCGTCAGTTGATGGGTATGACGTCACATGACGTCACGGCAGAGCCACGTGCGCAGCAGCAGCAGCAGCGGCGGCGACTGGGCCGTCGACCGCGCCGCGAACGATTACGACCGTTCGCTTGAGTCCATTAATCGTCGCCATAGCTCATTAGCTGCGTCGATCGTCGTCTAATTAGTGGCAGCCACACGACGACGCGTTTCCATCGCCGCGAATAGATACGATTTTCTCCGGCAGTTGATCGCAATCATCTCGCCGCCTGTCTACTAACCGGGCGCACGCGGCGCGCGCATTGTTCGCACTTTGTCTAATTGCTACACTTCAGATTGATAATACGCGTTCCTATTTCTCGTCACAACTTCTTATTTGAGGACAAAATAATTAGTCATTCTGCAGAAGGGTCATTTCACAAAACTATCACCGATCACCTTAGACTATGTTCAGGTTGAGCAATATCGGTCGGTGTGTCTGTGTGTCCTGACAATAACTTTTGAAGTAGATGACCTTTGACGTAGATATTTGGCACGCTGGTTCATCGATCCTGGAATATCTAGGTCACGTTCGAAGGTCAAGATCATATGCCAAAGTTGACGGTTAAAGGAAGAACCAAGAACTCAGTAACTGCTATAGGATGGCCGACCTTGGCGTAGTGAAAGCCGACAGCAGATAGGCTTTGTATGAAAAAGGAGACTTGAATTTGAAACTGTAAATAAGTAACAACAACCGTGTAAATTTTCGGTCGACTAAAATGTTGCTAAAATGATCGATGAGACCACCAGTGAGGGCTTGTTAACTGCCAGATTTCCCCTTTTCTAATCATCGTCGACCGTGCTGGCACCTTCGCAGTGTCTATATTAAAGCATTTAAATAGTTACAGGTATGCAATTCCAGTGTTTCCGTATTGCGTTCTGTTTACTGTATTACTAATTACTGTGAAATATGCTGATTAGTGATTATTGTAAAACAATAATTGTACAATATTCAGTCGTGAGTTTAATCGATTGCCAGTGTGCCTAGTTGCAAGCATTCACGTTTTATCGATGTTGTCGCATAATCAAAGGAGATTTTTGTTTATAGTCTAATGTTGCTACAGTTAATTTATCACTGGGTACGCCCAATAGGCGCATGCAGGCTTAGTCAAACGAGATCATAATCCACCGTAATGCTGTTGTTATTAACATTAGTGACCAATGGCCGCTATTAACTACCGAGCAGTTATTTGGTCATTGGACGCTTCATCAGAGGGATTAAACGCTTATTGGCTCTGGCGTCCATAGGATTAGTGCGCGTATAATTGATAACAATACACGTGCTGCACAGCCTACATCACTCGGTCTCAACCAAGTGAAAGTGTTCACCAGAAAAGGATTTATCGTCAGCCGTAGCTGTATAATAGGTATCGTATAACAACGATAATTAGCTACATTTTGTCAAACGTTATCCGACATGAAGTTCAAGTTCGATATAAAATAAGTCCGAAAATGCATTGCCGAGACGTATGTCGTTTCTTAAAAGTATCTCTAGTATCTAAATGAAAAACGACGTGTGATCTGTAGAAAGTATGACGTGTTACCCGCGTATGTCAATTCAAAAAAAGAGTCAAACATTCAATATGACAATTTACGAACTCAAATAAGTAGGCCTAAATGTTATTGGTTTGTTGTATACGAATGAAGCACTTGATACACTGTATTCTTCTGAAGGAAAGCCTGTAGGAACGAAAATACTCGGAATAGTATGTTATCTGCATTTGACTTGTAGGCTACTACGCACTCACATTGACAGCGAGTTGACGTATAATAAACGAGACTCAGCTCGATTTGTGAACGCGTGCGTGGCCGCGTTGTAACAGATGCTCTACCGATTGTTCGTCCGCGAGGTCAGCGCGCGCGACGAGACGAAATTGCGTCGATTCGATAATCCGCAACAGTGACTCGGATGCGACTATCGCGTACAGTGCACGGCAGTTGTTGGTCAGTGTCCATTGAACGAGGCGTAACGACGATATCGCGGCGCCTAATCACGCATGACTAACTGCGCACTCAATCGTAACGACTCTTCACCGTGCTGGCTGCTGTCTCTTACTTACTAATCGCCGAATACCGGTCTCGCGTGGTGCAGCTCGTCCGATGGCTTAGCTGCATGCTATCAGCTGCAACTATTTCCATCGCCTCTGTCCACTCGTTTCAGTATCACCTGTACGCTGACGACTCCCAGCACCTACTAGGCCTACTCTATTTTCCATCTCATCTAAAACGGGTCCATTTATTTCCCAAAATTTAAAGACGTAGTCTAACGGCGTGATCCTAAACACATGCCCGTTGATGATCTATCATGCATGCATTAACACTCCGCTCCGCGGTATCAATCACCAGCCACGTAGTTTAACAAGAAGCTCAGCTATCGCCGAAAGAACCGCGCGACGCTCTGTATCAGTTGAAATATTGACCTAGATGTATGCAAAATGTGACGACTCTAACCTCAGCCGTTCCAGTGATACGACTGCGGGTATCGACTATGAAAATGTGTCACGTGACGCAGACCACGCCCTTTTAAGGGTAATTTGTCATCCGTACGCTGGACTTGATAAAGCCTAACGTGTGTTAACCATGGTGTTTACACATAAATCGGAAAGCACACGTGGTTTGTAATGTCAACTGTTCTTTTGAAACTGAAGGATTTCTCAAGGTCATAGGAAGTCACATACAGTGTAATGTGGTGATATCTCGGAAACGGTGTAAAGTAGATTCGTTGCAATTGCATAATCGGAAGTGATGTTATGGCTTATCGAATAGCGGCAAATCCTATGACCCTCAATGTCATTCGCTTATTGCAAGCCTTGTCAAATACGACAAGAGCTGTTCAGCAGTTGGCAAGATTTCAACTGACGTCGCGCGGTCCCTCTGCGAGAGCTGATCTTCTTCATTTACTTTTAGTTTACACTTGGTGAACTAATATAACATAGATAGAGTCACAACAATATCGACGCACATCATTTTATGCGCAAACACAGAATAAAAATTGACACGCTTTGACTGGAATCGTGCAATTTATGGGGTTGTTTTACCACTCAGGATTACGCCGTACTGATCTAAACGCCTGTAAACGGCGATGCGTTTAAACAGAAAATCAGTCCAATAGTTCTTGAAAATAAATGAAAGATTTGTTTTAATCATTTTCAAGAGTTAGTTAGATAGTTAAACTCCAACTAACTTACTAACTCTTGAAAATGATTAAATCGAATCTTTCAATTAGCAGTCTGGTCACACAATTGACGACAACCACTGTTGATTGACTGTCTAACCATTTAGGTTTTAATAAACGCAGACTCGAATTATGCAGTGTAATCAACCAACGTAGAAGTTTAACGTGACCAAATCTTCACCTTCAGTAATTCATCTATCGCGCCACTCAGCACCGTCAACTGCAGAAAATCAGCAGTAGGCATACTCATTAGCAACACAATGCATGCAAATCTACACTGTGGTCCAAAAAATCGAGCAAATTAACTTCGAGTGAAACGCGACCAAATCTTAACTGACTTAAATGAGCATCAGCCGTTTTAGATATGCACTAATTCGCCACGTATTCATAGTGAACACTTCCACCTCTCTTTAGATGCGTGAGCAGACTATCAAATGAAAGTGTTCAGTGAACGGGTGGCATGGGTCTTGAACGGCGTACTTTCCGCGATACTGATCAGCGACAGCGACACGCAATGCAGTGTACTGATACATAACCGGCCAGATCATTTCAAACAGGGTTTATTTACATAAAAAACCTATTTTATACGATCGTTACACTGGACGCTTCCAAATCTCTTGCTTTAAGCGAACTGCTGCATTAAAAATCACGGTTGTTTGGTTGGAGTTTAACAGCGCTTTCAACACAATTGTAAAAAATCACGGGCTGTGATAGGGCTTGTCAATGGGAAAGGGCAAATTTTTACTCCCTCAGCCGATCGCTAAAATATTTGTTAGCGTATTACGTCGGCGACTCCTACACCTGTGCCAAATGTGGTACAAATCCGGTTCACGGACGGCTTCTGTGCAAATGAGTTAAATATAACAAATTTTATGAAACATGTTCTTCGGTTGGTAAATTATTACAAAAATATACTATTAACTATCACAACCAACATTTTTACCTTTGACGTTTCGGTCTCTATCAGAGACCTTCATCAGAAGAAGTATGATCAATTCTTCTTCCGGTTCTTGCCACAGTAGTGATGGG